>Ga0315915_1004960_pt1 | contig 16651 bp, 5 predicted proteins | sample MpolbnodulesMG_FD_207738 | JGI IMG/M metagenome (GOLD analysis project Ga0315915, IMG submission 207738) | Medicago polymorpha root nodule microbial communities from Los Angeles, California, United States - branched nodules | ecosystem: Host-associated > Plants > Roots > Nodule | place: USA... | reverse complement strand
ACCATTATTATGCATCTCATCAACAAGCTCCCAAGCATAGGGGACTCTCCCTGCTTTGCACAAACCATCAATGAGAGAATTATAAGTTACCTTATCAGGAGCAATTCCTTTGAACCGCATTTCATTAAAGAGACTTAAGGCTTCATCAACCATTTTAATCTTACAGAATCCATTAATAATAATATTATAGCTATGAGCATCAGGAGCCACTCTCATTCGAGAAATAATGCTTAACAATTGTTTGGCCTTATTGACTTCATTAACTAGGCAATACCCATCCATTAATGTATTATATGTAACAACAGTAGGTACAACGCCTTCTTTCATCATCACAACTATCACATTTTTAGCTTCTTTAATCTTTCCTTCCTTACAAAGAGCATCAACCAATATATTAAAAGTATAAACATCTGGGTTGATGTTTTTCAATACCATTTCACAGAACAAACCAAATGCTTCTTTCAATTGACCAACAATGCAATATCCATAGATCAGAGCATTAAAAGTGACAACAGTGGGAGGAATTCTCTTTACAATCATTTCTGAATATAAACCATAGGCATCAGTCACTAGTTTATCTTTACACAAACTATCGATGATAGTGTTGTGCATAACAACATCGATCTTGACCAATTTCCCTTCAATTCGTCTCAACAATTGTAATGCGGCTCTTGTTTCCCCCATTTTACACAACCCATTGATCAAGGTCCCATAAGTAACTTGGTTCAATTGAAATCCATGAGCATGCACATGGTCGTGAAAGTGTAGAGCTTCCTTCACCTTATGGTTTAAACACAAACCTTTGAGAAGAGTAGTCAAGGTTATGGTATTAGGGTGATAACCCATCTTGAGAATCTTGGCGAATACAGAAAAGGCAAAAGTCATTTGACCTAAGTGGCAATAACAATTAATCAAGATGCTCAAAGTAAATAAATCAGGCTTAATTCCTTGGATTCCATCTGTCTGGAAAGGGAAAGAACAGTGGGGTAGTGGTTTTTAGTCTTAACAAGGGAAGTTAAGATCTTGGTGAATTCAACAATGGATGGAGTATGACGCATTTGGAGCACAGCATTATCAACATCAAAATCATTGGGTATGGATCTAAAGTGAGAGTGGCAAGACCTTAACCATAAGGGTGAACGTGAGTGTGAATGATTTAATAAAGAATAATAAAGGAAAGTGGGATTAGAAGAAGAAAAAAACCTGAACCTTAAGAACGACATTGGAGCGCCGGTGAACGACAGGTTGTGGTTGAGGGAATGCAGAATGGAAATTGGAACCTGAAAAAGCAGGGTCTCGAAGAAAGAAACAAGTGATTGTAGAATGGTACTTTTTGCTACACACACTAATGTAATGTATTTTTTTTCTTCAAGAAAGAGCACACTCATAAGTCCCAACTCAATACTACCAAATCAACCCAAATGTTTTAATGACATTTTTTAAGGATTTAGATACTTCAATTCTCGAAATATTGAATATAAAAGTTTTCAATAAAAACTTGTCCCTAGTTATAAGATTCTTTTCAGAAATTTTTTTGTCCCTTTTTATAAAATCTCTTTGTTATTTACAATTATATTAATTTATTTACCAACATACCCTTATTTATTTTGCATCTTTTTCTTCGATCATCAATAAATACTATGTTGAAAACATAAACCAACTCTATCACTTTTGTATAAAATGTAAAAACAATAGTAATTATATACCAATAGACCAACCCAAGTGGGTTATGCCAACAGTTGGGATAAATAAAAGCTTGTTGTATTGCTTTGAAGAGCTTATAGTAATATTAAAGAAGACAACAAATTGTCCCGTGAGCATAACTCAGTTGGTAGAACAATGCATTATTATATATAGGGACCATAGTTCGAACCCCAAACACTTCACTTATTTACCTTATAAGGTGAATTCTAGCAATTAAACTACCTGACAAAAAAAAATAAGAGAACAAATTGGGTTTGATTGTGACTAATGTCTATATGGAATATAGTTGGTTAAAGGGTTTAATGTCTTAAATATTAGAGTAGTGATATATATACAACCATCCATCTGGGACAACTTTGATGACAACTTTCATTTTTTCTCTTTCATTAGTCCAAAACAATAGAGAGAGAAAAGGGAAGAGAGAGAATAAAAATATATTGTGAGTATGAGAAAGAAAATTGTCAAAAAAGTTGTAATAAAGAGGTCATACGTTTCTCTAAGTATTAACTTCATTGTAGTGTCTCTTTAGATGCATAGAGTGTGGTGGTTGTGGATTATCATCCATCTAAAAAAAAAAAAAAAAACTAGTACAGTGTGTAATGGTGGAATGGACCTCTCCCAGCAACCTCATTACATAAATGTTAATGAAAACAAAACATTTAAAATGATAAAAATGAGAAAATAGCCGAGTAATAATAATTAAAACATGTGAAAAGTATCCCTATGGTTAGTATTTTTGAATCAGGTAATATATCTATCGTTTGAGAATTAACAGTTTTTAAAATAAAAAAATAATCCAATCATTTGAATTGAACATATAAAAAGGTAACAATTTCACACAAATAGTAAAAAAGAAAGAGAATGTTCTTTTGAACAAATAGCATGATAAAGAGTACAAGTTAAAAAAAAAAATAGATTTAAATTTTTTTTTGCCATTCCATTCATCATGCTGTACATTTCTAGGTGTTACATTACATCTTTGCTATTTCCTATTGGTGAATCTATTGACAAGTAGCTACATAATACATTATATTACTTCACACTTCCCAATTATTTAAACCACTCAACTACATTTTTTAAATATCCATACTACTCCTCTAAAACTTTAAAATAGGTCCCACTTATCTTACAATAACAATATACTTTAAATTATATTTTACCTATCAATTGAAAAAATAATCAAAAGTAAGGCACTGTCGGTTAAAAGTGGGTAGTACTCCATTACCACTTTGTTGAGTTTAACCACTCTTTTACCATGCCAAATATCAGTCCCTCTCTGACACAGTGGCATATGGAATTGTGAAGACACGGTGAATTCTCACCGATAATCATGCTCTAAGATGCTTACAGAATAAGTGAATCTAAAAACTAAAAGGGGCATACGAAAATAGAATTGGGAATGTGCTATAGAATATGTAACAACAAGAGCTCCACTTCTTCATCACGTTACTGTCCAAGTGAAAGTTGTGGTCCTCATACGAAGTGTTTCATGGTGTGTCACGTGTCCTGCACGAATAAGTGATGTAAGCAGCACGTGCTCCAGCTCCACGTGTCATGTACGGATAAGATGCACCGAGAAGGAGTAGCCAATTCTGCTAATGGGCATGGACATCCAAAGAGAGGCCCATTAGGTCAAGGAAGTGATGACTATAAAAGATGGCACTTAGAAAGCAAAAGCGATCCATTCATTCTAGCCTACACATTGTATTTCACATTAGTCATTTTAGAGTATTCTTGGAGCTCCTCATAGGCAGCTCCACTGAATATTTCATTTATTGTAATTCATGTTTACATACGTGAACAAATATCGAATTCGAAAATGAATGGGGTGGGATTCATCTGGAGCTTGCGATTGAATGAAGCAACAACATTATCAGCATCATCAACATTACTGGAAACAAACCGAGATTGAGAGTGTAGTCTGCCTGAGAAGGGAATAAAAGAAGAAAAACGAAACCGAAACAATGAAAACGTCCGCATCTAAGAAACTTCGGTGAACGGCAGGTTGTCAATTTGTGGGTATGAATATTCGTGGGTTATGGTATTAACGCTGAATATGCGATTGAATGAAGTGAGCGTAGAAGAGTAAGTCGTGTGAATTGTTATTGTACCAGACATTTTTCCTACAAATTTGACCTAATCTGTTGTTTCATTTTGCAAATGAGAATGGGTGCTGACTTTAATTTATTTGTTTATTATGTCTTCAGCTTTTGCTTTTAGAGGACCATGTCTTTAGTTTTGTAAGAGCTAGTATATTGAAACACTGAACTAGTGTATTGTTATTACATCAATAAACTAACAGAAAAAAACAATTAACTAATAGAGAAAAAATCTATGAAATTGTGCATTCTAACAAATTGAATTAACTATTGTTCGAAGTTCGTATTATTTAGTATTTTTTAGTGTTTTGTTTTACATGTAGAAGCTCATACAATAGAATGCATTGTGAATTCTAGCAAGCATTTCATGTAGAAGTATTTTTGCCCAATAATTCTCATCGTTTTAAAGAGAAAAAGGACAATTGTTTCATACGTTACAACAATAGGAATGCAACCATTCTCTTCAATTGTTACCACCGAGGACATAGCTACAACAAAAAAGCCCTATAAACAAAGGCCAATGATCATAATAGTAAATGTTCAAGTATTTTTACTTTAAACACTATCATTAACTGTTACTGTCACCAAAGTCTGTAATTCCCATGTGATGATCGAAACTCGCTTCAAGGTTGTACACATAGTCAATAGGCGTTTTGTCATCCGCTTTGCTATAATATTCTGTACAACTTCTCAGCTTACAGGAACATGCGCCACTTTCCACTCTTGCCAACACCTTTGCACCAAGCTTCAAATCTCGTAAACAAACCAGCGCTTTTCGTTCCAGATCATGGTATTTCAGTTCTGCCAAATGCTTCAAAATAGCATCATGGTTTGACTACTGTAGCTACATCCTCTGTCGAGCACACATAAAAAGTTACACGTTCCACTGTCTAAAACCGATTCGGCCCCTGTTGTATTAAGAACATCAGACTTGATGCATTCCAACAAACTCTGCTCATAGTACATCAAAAAAAAAACATGCAGTTTCTTGAACAGACCCTAGTCTTTCTTGAAGCTTTCACTATGTAAAATGTCTTTTGTGCATGAAAAAATTGACGAGATTTTCTGATAAAAATTTGATGGAGAGAATTTTGTGAGACTTTTTAGTTGAAAATACAAAGGTACTCCCGTTCAAAAATCTCATCCAAACTCTTGAAACTATCAAAATGAAAAACTAAAATGTTTGTACCTCGTCTTCTAAGCCCACCTCAACTTATTAATCTCAAAGGGTTGTTCATTTCATACAAACTCAATCAATGCTTACTGTTCAAGGCCCATAATTTAATCGAGGCACCTGGTAAATACCAAATAAAATATATAAAATAATTAAGAGGCTTTGTGGAAGAAAAATGATATTTCAATTGAAAAGAACATAATGAAAGACCAGTCAGGTACTAACATCAATTAATTGACAGTATCAAATTTGTGATGATGTTCCTTTGGTTTTTGTAGAAATCTGATTTTCTATTCATTTGATGTGTCACATTGTAAGCTTCTACAATGAAAGTTGTGGTTTTGATCTCTAACTGGTGCATACGAAAAAACATGTTCGTTGGGAAATTGTCAACCTCTTAAATGGATATATTAGTTTTCACGGTGACACACATGAATAGACAAAAAGTACAACAAAAAGTATGTCTTTATATGCACTTATGCTCCATAGTTTGGCACCTTCAAGGAGGATAATACTGAAATCAATAGAAACCTTACCATTATAGACCAAAGTCAATCCCATATTTAAGAAATCTAAATATCCTGAAGCACAACGATTTATATTTGGCTAGGATCTTGAATTGGTTTTAAAAGTCATATTTCAAAATGTACAAATCATATGTTCGAACAAAGACAAAGTAATCCAATTCGCATAACCATAGTAATAAAGAAACGATCATAAATAAGTATATATCTAGAAGGAAAAATATACAATAAACAAAAAATGGGAAATCCAAGCAGTTCACCCAGAAAAACACATTATCAAGTTCACCTAAATCATCTGGATTGTTGCAAGGGAGATTTTCCTATGGACATTGTAGGATTCAAGGTTAGGAGTACATACTCCCTCCGGTCACATATAGTGGCTTTGCCAGGACCATAGGTTAGGGGGTTCAATCTTTTAAACTTTAATCAATAATTATTATGTATAAAAATAAAGATTATGCTAACAAGTTTTAAAAATTGTTAAGAAAATTGAAAGTAGCGGTTTTTCATTGGAAACTACAAGTTTTAAACATTTAAAAAGTGTCATTAGAGCACTTTTCACCACATTCCAACTTAATATTTCAATTTAAGTTCTTTAATTAAAGCCCTAAGAGCCAATTTAAGTGGGCTAGTTTACCTTCTTCAAAGAGCACCCTTTATCACCCTAAAGATAATATATATTAAAATAATTATGTACATACTCTACAATTGTCTTCTATGTAATTTCATATTATGAGAATGTTGAATAAATATTTCATCATTTTAAAACATATACTTCTAATTTTATTAATGGATAAATTATTAAATACTCCGATAACCCTAGAGTTTTGTTGGTTATGTAGCCATCATCCAACCATTCAATGTTATATCATATTTTATATTTATTTTGTTATTTAAAAATAAATTCAAATTTTTGTTAAATTTTACTTACGGTCTACCGATACACAATAAACAATATTATATTCCCTCTAATCCTCGTTACAAGTAAAAAAAAACATCAATATTAATGAACCTATTAGATCAAATACTAGCAAACACTACTCCACTTATGTAAGACCCTAAATATTTATTTTATGTATGTATTCATAATTATTTTATTATATTTATGTTTAAGAATATTTTATTTCCATTCTTTTTGATAAAATGATTCTAGTATCCAATGATCTTATGTAAGAGAAGGAACTCTACCTTAATCTTTTACACTTTCTAGTTTCGAGGACGAAACTATTTTTAAGGGGGTAATAATGTAAATCCCAATATTTGTATATATATTATATAAAGATTTATTTTATATTAATTGTTTGATAATTTTCTATGATCTGTTATTTGTCATTTTAAGCATTTAATTAAAAGTAATTTTAGAAATTAATTGTCTTACTTTTAAAAAGGGAGAGTGACCAAGTCAATTTTTAGCAAATCAATCCTTTAGTCCAAACACGTGATGCTACTACTTATAATCATGCTTATTTTTAGGCCATTAAGTTTCATTGTGCTCTTATCATAATTCCATGAATTTCTCTCACATTTTCATTCACATTAGTTCAGTTACATTAAATGTCATCTAATCCCATTAAACCATATATGATTCCTCTCCACATTTTAGTTGTAGCCTTTTGCCAATTACTCATCTTGATTTCATTTTCTCAATTTTATTAAACCTTTTGTGCTTGGTCCAACGCAACCATACCTTTAATTATCTCTATTAAGAATAAATCCATTAACCCAACTAACCCCTTTGGTTGCACGTCCCTTCCCACATCGGCCTTGAATTCAAATACCATTCACATATATTATTCAGCCACACAAGTATATTAGTATGTTACAGTTTTTATGACCTTATCATATTCGACTCTTGTCTCATGAAATGACAACCCAACACTTATACTTCTCTCCCTCTATGCTTTTAGATATTTTTCTGCAATGGCCGTATGACTTTATTGGTCTTAGTTAATATCCTTGATATTTTTCTGAAACCACATAGTCTCCATCACTTTAAAATTCTCTTGCCACGCTAGTAGCATGTCTTACACTCTCTCGACTGCAAACCTTATGTAGAAAGACATATAACAAATAAACCCTAGCAACATCCTTGTCACGTTCATTGGAATCAGGGCACATGGTTCTCCATTATCCACGGTCAGATCGTGAAAATATTGTCGGGAGCGAGGGAAATTGTATATGCATTGCAACAGTGAAAATGTAGAATGAGCTTAGCGTATCAAAAGATCCATGTACGTGCATTGATAGTTTTGCCAGGAAGTAAAGCGACCAAGGTAAGGGCTCTAGTCTTGACCATGATTTAAATGAAAATGATAGGTTATTGATGTTGAATTTAATATGCTTCTTGATTCGAAGGATGAGTGAAAAGATTTATTATGTTTTTATTAAAAAAAAAATTTGTAGTTGATAATTATAAGAATTGGTGATTTGCAATTTTGTTAAAGTATGTGATTTGATGAATGTGTAAATAATGATGATTGCTTATTTATGAAATATAAAATGTTGTTGAGTTAAAATGATTCTCCGTGGTGTATGTGATTTAGAGGTTGGGTGCAAGTTTATTATTTTATGTAGTTTAAGTGTCAAAAAAAAATAATAAAGAAAGAAAGAGTGCATATCATTGCATTTGATGGATTTTTTAAGTGTCAAATGAGGCGATGTAATGGAATATTAAGTGCCAAAAAGGGCGGTTATTATATTATTTTATTAAAGTGTCAAATGGGGCGATTCAATGGATTTTTAAGTGCCAAATGGGGAGATTCAATTGAATATTAAGTGCCAAAAGGGCGATTATTATATTATTTTATTAAAGTGTCAAATGGGGCGATTCAATGGAATTTTAAGTGCCAAATGGGGGATTATTACCAAGTGCCAAATGGGGCGATTTATTATTATATGTCAAATGGAACGACGAAAACTATTATGCCAATTGGGGCGATATCCGGATTATGGTCTATTTGCATTTCATGCATCTGCATCAATATTGAGTCTTGAGTCTTGCGTTTGTTCTTACAGTTTATTTTAGAGTAATGAATATTTTAAACTAAAAATAAAAGTTTTAGCATGATTCTTTGATGATGGTTGTATATTCTTATTTGATGTGGTAATTTATTATTGATTTTATTTCACGGGTGTTGAAGACTAACTCTTACAACCAACATTTTAGGTACAAAGAAGAGATGACATGTGCGTGTTGTTTTGTGTGTGGCAGGTACGGTCGACAAAGTTGGGTTTTGATAGAACTGTAATATTTAATAATTTGAAAGATTGTTTGTTTTAAGAATTTTAATTAAATTACTTTAAGATATCTTGTCTAAGTTTTTGCTAGGAATTATAATTGAAAAAAAAAATTATAGTCTTATTTTTCTAAAAGAAAGAAATAGAGGTAATGTCTTGGATCAAAAATTCAGGGCGTTACAACTTACGTTGGAATAATAATGGATGCACGGGTTAAGCTAGCCAGCAACTCATATGTTCTATTTCTCATACATTTTAAATTCAAATACTAGCAAACACTACTCCACTTGGAAATATAGACATGTACAGCAGGTTAAAGCAATAAAACAGTTGCGGTGCAACAGGTTTTGTAACGCGAGTTTGACTAAATTTGGGTGCAAAGTGAAATAGTGAGGGGATTCAAAATGATAAAACTACATGCTTATTGGTTCAAATTGATAAAATCCAGGGGTTGCAGTTGCAACCCCTCAAGTGTTCATGGCTCCGCCACTGGTCACATATATAAGCAAAAAATAATTACTCTTTCAAGTTCACAATCTAGTTGATCCATGATATGTATAATATTCATCTTCTCAAATTAGATTCCACAATCTACTGGGGGAGCCATATACACTTGAGGGGTTGCAACTGCACCCCCTAGATTTTATAAATTTGAACCAATAAGCATGTAGTTTTATCATTTTGAATCCCCTCACTATTTCACTTTGCACCCAAATTTAGTTACTCACGTTACAAAACCTGCCGCACCGCAACTGTTTTACTGCTTTAACCTGTTGTACATGTGTCTATATTTCCAACTAGAGTAGTGTTTGCTAGTATTTGAATTTAAAATCTATGAGAAATAGAACATATATGAGTTGCTGGCTAGCGTAATCCCATTCATCCATTGTTATTCCAGCGTAATTGAGTAGTGTTTGCTAATATTTGAATTAATAGGTTCATTGATATTGATGTTTTTTTCTTGTGACAATGATTAGAGGGACTGTAGTAGTTTTTTTGTAATTAATTTAAAGTAAACTTTTAAATAACTTGAAATTGCTTTGGGTATCGGTAGACCGTACATAAAATTTATTAAAAAAATTGAATTTATTTTTAAATAACAAAATAAATATAAAATATAATATAATATTGAATGGTTGGATGATGGGTACATAACCAAGGGTGTCAGAGTGTTTACCTTAATTTAGTTGACATGCATGTTTAACTTATATAATATAACTTATCCATTAATAAAAATAGAAGTATATGTTTTAAAATGATGAAATATTTGTCCATTAATATAATTTATCCATTAATAAAATTATACTTCCTTGAACCAAAACATTCTGATATTGATGAGGATATATAAAGCTTTGCTACGATTTTTTATTTTTTTTTTGGTTACTGATTGTTTTGTCTAATGCTTCTAGGTATTTTTGTTTTCATATTTTAAAATACATTTTATATCATTGTCTTTAACTTTTGAAAATCCAGAAAGATACTTTTCAACCTCATCCCACTTGTCTATAAATATCACGTCGTCAAAATCCTTTTAGTTGAAGTACAACATACTTTCACGCTCAAGCGTGCGTGATGCTTCTCTTAAACCTTCCTTATAACATTGAGAACACAAGCTCTTTGGAGAGGTTGGAAGTCTTGATAACAATTACTTGCCTACTACTAATGTATATTTTACCAACAATTATCAAAATTGTATTTTAGACAATGCAGCGAGTTTCAAATAGTATACTTTTGATATTGGTTATGGCATATACTTTAATACTTAGAGAGAAAGTATTGTTATCAAGATGTTTGACTTCTACAAAGAGCATTTGTTCCAAGTTTGATAGTTTTTTTTATCAATAAGGTTTAAGGCAAATATAGCACACACTTGAGTATGAAAGTGGATTGTGCTTCAACTACAAGCATTTTGACGACATGATACTTAAAGGAAAGTGGGATGAGGTTGAAAATTGTCTCTTCGAATTCATTAAAGTTGAAGACATTAATCACTCATTCAAAATATACTTTGAAATAAGAAAACAAAGATACATTGAAGCATTAGATAGCAACAAACATAACAAATCTTTAGATATCCTCATGAAGGATTTGAAAGTATCGGGCTCAAGGAATGCATAACTTTGAAAAGAATTCCGCAAATCTTAATAGTTAGCAATATAAGGAAACATAAATCACTTTCAACATGTGAAGATGCAAATTCTGCAAGAAAGTGTTGGATGAAATCACGTCAGATGGAAAATTGAAAATTGAAACTCTCTTCCATTAAAAGAAAAAGGCTAAGGCTTTGTTTGGGAGTTTGGAGGGGAAGGAAAGGAAAGGCTTTGTGGGGGTGCAAAATATGAGGAAAAATGGAGAAATCTTTCAAAAAATTTAAAAGAGTAGTTTTTTAGAGAATGATAAATTAATGCATATAATTACTATATATTTAATTTTAAAAATATTATAACAAGATAGATTAAATTTGAAGAATTCATATTAACCCTCCGAAACCCCCCAAAATCCTCCTCTAATACAATTTTTTAATTCCTCTAAATGAGGAGGGATTTGTATTACGAAGAAAAGTTAACCCCCAAATCCCTCCCCTCCCATTTTCCTTTATTTTTTCCACTTGCTCGTTCTTTTATTTTCTCAGGCCTTCCCCTCCCTTCTCCTCCAAACTCGCAAATAAAGCCTAAGGAATCTTCTAAATGAATGAAAGATCAAATTGACGTCAAAATCTTGTTCCAAGAGTCGCTCTTGAACATGGTCTCTTTTTTAATCATCTCCATAATTCTAGACCATAAACTTTTGAGGCAATAAATCAAACAACAACATTTAAATATATGAGAATAATTTTTTACAATATCATTAAGAGCTCTAGTAGGAAATTTCCATATACCTTTGTGTTTGAATGTGTCGTCCCTTTCCTAAAAGCAGCAGTGAGGTTATTGTCAGCATCGACCATTTTGACGTGAAATTCAGTATTTCTTGAGGTTGAAGTAGTGGTTCAGTGTAGCATACTTTTTACATGGTTAACAGTCCTAACAGGCAAAATCACTATCTCAATAAACAAGTAGATTGACTTCAGATGGTAAAAAATGATAAAACTAAATACAACAAACCTCATGATGTAGACTTCCTAAGCAAAACTCTTTCTGAATTTCAGAATTACATGTTCAACAACGAGAGCTTTGATAACAGCTCCCTTGATTCCAGAAACCAGCTTGAAAGGGATAATTAACAGTCGCTGAAGAAAACTAATCAAATTACTGTTTAAGGAGAATATGATCCAACTGGAATCAAAATCTATACAGTTTTCATCCATTTTAAGTATTTTATCAAATGTCAATAGTGTGCTAAAATACTTTTGTCTAGAGGTAAAGGTAAAAATATTTGAATAAATTATACAGAAATTAACTAGACTAAGTGAAGTAAAACAAAATCTTGAGTTAGATAAATTCCAATTCAAAACAGCTGCGCATTAATATTGCAGGTAAAGCTTTAAATTACTAATTGTCAGTAATTTAAAGCTCAAGAATGTAAAGATGTTATAAAAGAGGTGAGTTAAATCTTCAGATCCACTGCTACATGAAAAGTAAAGGATAAGTAATCTAGATTCTAAGCTATTGTTCACAGATATTTTCCAGGTCTAGGCATTAAAAAAGCAAAAAAAAAAAATATAGAAAAATAAATAAATAGTGAACAATACAAATTTTGAGGATCAAACAATTTTTGCAACGTAAAACAGAACTAAAAGTAAAACAATGACAAATAAACACTACACATCAGCACATAAAGATAACACTAAAAGTCATCATGTTTTTTCATACCACTTCTTCTTGCAGCTTCTCTACAATGTCTTCGTCTGCAACCATAAATAATAGAAAGAAAAAAATCATCAATTGTAATCTGACAAATAATTCAAGAAATAAATGTTATTAATGTATAAACAACGAAAGAACAATATACCTACCCAAAAGAATCGTGGTTTAAGTGATAAAGAGGAAGGGGTGAACAGTATTGAATATCTTTTTGTAAAAGCCTGAGAAAGAATTAAAATTAACCAAACTTACGACTAAATAAATCAGATAGCTTGCTTCTCAAATGAACTGCTTCGATCAAATTAGGTGCAACTCGTTACATTCTGATCAAAGTGGGAGATGTGGGACTGAAGAGGTGAGAGGCCGCAAGAGTTTGATTTAAATTAGGTTTTTGCAAGAGTTTGATTTAAATTAGGTTTTTTAATTCTCTTATATTGAAAAGCTTATTAGGTTAAGCTACCACTAAACCCTATCTCAAGTGCACAAAATTACTAAATAGCCCTAGGTGTTTTTTTTTACATAACTAGATCATTGACCCGTGCTAACGCACAGGTCATATAGATGAAAAAATAAAAAATTAATATGTATGTAAATAGTTTGGTTGAATGGAAATAATAGTATAATTCAATTTATAATATTAATTGCCACAAACGTTTGTACTGTACCATATTAAAATATTTCTTAATTTTAATATTCAATTCATAATATTAATTGCCATATTACGGAAAACAAATATAGCGCAAATATGAAAGTAAATACTTTACTTGAATCGAAATAATAGTATAATTCAATTCATAAAATAAATTGCCACAAACGTTTTTACTGTACCATATTAAACAATTTCCATGACATCGACCCTGGTATGGTAACATAACATATAAATTTAATGGCATAGTTTATTGAAGAAAAGAAAATCCAACGTTTGTCGACATAAAAATAGTACTGATATGCAATAACAACAATACTACAAAACATAGTGCTACACATTACGGAAAACTTCTTTGTAAACCACATTTGATGTCACATCAGTATCTTGACCGTCTTCATCATTGATCAATATCTTTAAACCATCCCTTGAAGTAACCCTTGATATTGCGATGTGCAATTGTCCATGTGAAAAAACAGGAGACGGTAAATAGACACCAACATTTTTCAAAGACTAACCTTGACTCTTGTTAATAGTCATTACAAATGAGACAAATAACGGAAACTGCCTCCGTTTAAATTTGAAAGGAATTCTATCATCAAAACCAAAAATTAAAAATTTGATCACAAAGAAATGAGGAGAGATTAGACCACTCTCACTTTTATTTGTTTATTTCGATGGTAATTATAATTATTATAGGACTGTGTTTTTAAGTCAGTTGGTGATACATTTGTCTACTAATACATATAGATGTTTGATTGCGAACAATTATTTTGCCACCAAGCGTAAATTTGTTTTAAAAAATAGGGTTAATATGTCTTTACCCCCTATAATTTGGGCGAGTTCCGGTTTACCCACTGTAAAAAAAAAAGTTTAGATTCCAACCCTATAATATGAAGATTCTCCACAAAACACCCTTGTAATTTGAAGATTCTCCACAAAACACCCCTGACCCCATCCAGACGCTGACGTGACACGCCATTGGGTAATTATTTTTATTTTTATTTTTTTTAAAACCTGACACGTGTGTAATGGACACTGACGTGGCATGCCACTGTGTAATTATTTTAATTTTAATTTATTAAAACCTGAAAATTAATTTTAAAAAATTTAAAAATAAGAAAAAATAAAAAATTTTAAAAAAACGAAAAAATTTGGATTAAAAAATTCAGAAAAAAAAATTAATTTTTTTACCAAAACATTAAAAAAATTAGCTTATATTATTTTTTTTCGAATGTTTTTAAAATTTTAATTTAATTTGGATTTTTTAAAATTTTTTTCAAAAGTTTCAAAATACAGTAAGTTTAGAAATTTTTTTATTTTATATATAATTTTTTGAGAAATATATATATATAAAGAAAACAACCCCTTTCAGTTTTTTTGGACTGGCTATTACTTTTCAAAAATGCCCTCAATTTTCAATACAAATAACACATGCAACAAATAAATAAGAATAAATTTAAATATTAAAAAAATTTCCAGATTTTTTTTATCCTCAATTTTTAAATATTAAAAAATATTCTCAAATCTGTAACACGTTGTAAAAAAAATTTGAAATCAAATTTTCAAACAAAAATCTAAATTTTTAAATAAATTTGTATCCAGATTTTGAAAAATACAAATATTTTGCAGATTTTTTTTTTGTTGAGAAAATTTTAAAAACTTCGTTTTCGAAAAAAAAAATCTGTTTTAATTTCGAAAAATATATATTTCCATATTTTCGAAAATAATTTAAATTTTTTTTCGAAAATAATTTAAAAAATTTATGGAAAATTATTTTTTTTTTAAATATATATTTTTCGTAAATTATAAATTTTGGAATTTTCGAAAAGTGTATATTTCAAAATATCAAAAAAATTTGAAAATTATTTTTTGTAATAAAAAAAAATCCTGATTTTATTTTTAACTTTTACAAATTGTTTAATTTTTAAAAAAAATGAAAAACAAAATTAATTATACAGTCAGCATACCACAAAATCAGATATGCACAGTCAGCATGCCACTCAGCTCGCCACGTCAGCAATTCTGCACAGTCACATGGTTCAGGGCCTAAAATCAAAGAATCTTATTTTACAGGGTTGAAATCCAAACTTTGTTTTTTACAGGGGGGTAAACCGGAACTCGCCCAAATTACAGGGGGGTAAATACATATTAACCCTAAATTTTTTAAGGCAATCCGAGTAACATAATTACCGATACCTGTAACATTCCAATGGAGGAAATTCATTGAGAAGTCTGATGATTATAACTTCGGGCACGGGTTTTAGGGGGCTGCTTAGCCAAGACTTGTTGCAATTTACTTTTCTGTTTCTGCTTCCTTGTAAAGACTGGTGTGAAGTCTTCAGCAGCTGACCTTTCATCATATTCACGAACTTTGTCCCATAGATCTAGGTCGTGTTGAGCTTCTTGAGCTTCTGGTATTGTCATGCTAGCGCTAGCTTCAAGAGAACTCTCTACAAAAACCGGTGACGCCAAGGAAGGGCGTGACCCAAAAAGAACTTCAACTTGCTTATCATACTCTTTTTCCCAAAATTCTATATCATGTTGAATTCTATTGTTGTTGTGTTTCTCCGGAACGACAATGGATAAAGTGTTATTTTCCTAAGAGCCAACTGTCGAGGTAGCCACCAAAGGATCAGGTGCAGACAAAGGCGTGGCTTGAGTAGGCATTTTGACTGCTGCCAAATCTAGAGGGATGGAAGCAGCTGTATTCTTGGGCGCAGTTGTCGCAGTACCATCTTCATTAATAAAAAAATCAATGTCATGATCATCATCATCCTGTTCTTCGCCGTGTTCAACAGAAAAATTATTTTGATTAACGGGAAGTGTCTCGGATGAAAGTTGCACATCATCATTCAATATTTAACGGCTTTAAGCATTGCCGATTGACCCTACAAACCAACACGAGTCTTTTTAGCGTGTTTTGTCCTCACTCGCATGCTTACCGAGAAACTTCCCGGTAGGTCACCCATCCAAAGACTACTCCAAGTCAAGCACGCTTAAGTGTGGAGTTCTTATGGAATGAGCTACCAAAAAGAAGATGCATCTTGTTGATATAGGTAGTACCAAACAATTCTTATAAGCCTTCCTTCAACCATGCAGTCCCATACTATCACGGTCTCTGGACCCCTCTCATTCCGATGTGATTCGGTTCCTCTAGAAGCTGTCGGGAGCCCCACATTGTCATGCCTTGTGCACCAGCGACCACTCTCCACACTCGTCAGCCTTGGGTATTACATGCCCACCAGCTTCCGCTTGGTTCGTCCCCGAACTGCATCGTACTGGAAGAGGTCTACTCTGATACCATTTGTAACATTCCAGACGACTTTAAGCATTGCTGACTGAACCTACAAACCAACATGAGTCTTTTCAGCGTGTTTTGTCCTCACTTGCACGCTTACCAGAAAACTTCCCGGTAGGTCACCCATCCAAAGACTACTCCAAGTCAAGCACGCTTAACTGTGGAG
>Ga0315915_1004959_pt1 | contig 16653 bp, 15 predicted proteins | sample MpolbnodulesMG_FD_207738 | JGI IMG/M metagenome (GOLD analysis project Ga0315915, IMG submission 207738) | Medicago polymorpha root nodule microbial communities from Los Angeles, California, United States - branched nodules | ecosystem: Host-associated > Plants > Roots > Nodule | place: USA... | reverse complement strand
TACATGTTAATATTTAATTTAATTATCATTAACTAGAACCTATTAGTTAGCCTGCTTATTAGTATTCTATTCAATTGTATTTATACATGTTGATTAGTCTTCTCTTTATTTTAGTGTATAAATAAACTTGTTATGTACCTTTACAGATATATCAATGAGAATTATATCACTATTGTCTTTCTACTTTCTATTGTGTTCTAAATATTAACATGTACGTGAGACAAAAAGTTGTGATGTGGTTTGGCGAGGGACAAAAATTTCAGTTTTTGTCATGTCCCTTGCCTCTAGTTTGTGCTGTCCCTGAAACAGTTTTACAAATCAAACACTGGACAACTTGAGTTGTTCTGTATTGTCCTTCATTTTTTAACAAATCAAACGCACTCCTAAGGTTGACATTAGCGTTTTGATTTTTCAATTTATCTCTCATTACTCTTGAATGTGTTTACATGTTTTGATTTTTTTTAGACGATTCTAATTGATTCATAGTATAAAAGTTTGTTACTGTTCGGTCATGAAGGAGCCTGGGGAGGACCGTCCACATCGAGGTTGGAACAACCACACAAGCAAGAGAGACATCACACTTTTACTAAAAACCTTAAGGCAATGAGTTTTACGGGTCCTCTTACTTATAGAATGTTCAGCCTATACTTTTTTATCCAATGTGGGACATATAACTCACACTTGCACACAATAGTTACGGTCACTCTCAGTGTATATGACATAAATCCTTATTTTTATGTGTGGTTGAATTATTTTTGTCAATATAAAGTTTTTCTTCAAACGATCCTTTAAATATTTGTAATTATCATTTTTTTATTCTTAATTTTAAATTAACTCATGTGTATCTTGTGAAATTTTAAATTATTTGTTGCAATCATATCCAGGACATTATAAAAGTCTCTTGAAAAATTTAAAACTTTTTAACATTCGGTGAATTTAATATGATTTTTGGTGCTTACAAAAATTATTATAAAAAATCTTCTAAATTTTTGTAAGAAATATTCTAAAAATAGTTGCAAAAATTCGTTGAAAAATGCAAATGGCATCATGAATCATGGTAGAAAACATTTGAAAAAATAAAAAAAAAATTACAAAAATTATAAACTAAATAAAATATATTTTTTTTGAAAAAACTAAATAAAATATATTTGTAAGCATAAAATCTTATTTAACAAAACCCCTAAAAAAAGAATAAAATTAATCAAAAAAAAAAAAAAAAAAAGAAATTAAATCCTATTTAACCCAATTATATTTTTAGGCACTATAATGGATCTCTAATATTTTTCTAGCTTAGTTTTTGAATAGGTTATTCTTCTTCTCCTTCATTCATCGGAACAAGTGGAAAACAACTGCAAGTGCTCTTTCCTTGAAGGTGTTTGGGTCTCTTTGCGACGATTCATAGCCATAACCGCAACTCTAAATTAATTAATGCGACCATAGAAGAAGAAGAAGAAAAAAGATGGAGAAGGAGATGCCCAAGTATACCGGTTTTGATCAGCGTTCTGGACCCGCCGGTGGACCTCCTAATTCTCGTCCCTCTTTTGGTTTTTCTCGTCCCCCTCCTCCTTCTACACCCAGGTACGTTAATTTTGAATTACGCCCTAAAACATTTTTTTTGTATGTCTAATTGATCTGTAATTTCAAATTTGAATCAATAAGCCCTCTATTTGTTTTGGATTTTATTGCATATACTTGATTTTGTGCAATGTAAAGAACCAACACGAAAATTAATTAAGACTAGTAGATACGGGGATGTTGCGTTTGATGTGTGGTAGGATTATACAGGATATGATTGATATGATAACATTAGAGAGCTGATTTAGCACCTGTACTAGAAAAGATGGTGGAAATTAGGCTTAGGTGGTTTGAGCGTGTAGGTAGAAGACATGTAGATTTTGTAGTAAGGTGAGTAGATTAGATGGAAATGAGTGGAATCACTAGAGGTAGATGAAGACCTAGAAAAACTGTCAAGAAAGATCTAGAGATTAAGGAGTTTGATAGAAAAATATGGTATTGGATAGAACAGTATGGCGTTGTTTAATCCATGTAGCCGACCCCACTTATTGGAGTAAAGCTTGCTTGTTGTTTTTGTTGTCCGTAGTTTTTTACAATGTTCTTGTTAACTTTACATCTATGTAACAACCTTGTGAGTGAGTTTAACCCTGAAAATACTGCTATGGGAAAAATGAGTTATGTGCTGTCATACAAGAATAGGAAGAAAATGAGTTAAATAGTGTGGTGACAATGGCATTCAATAATTGGGGTAAAATTCCAGCAATTATATGTACCCTATTGACGATAATCATTGTGGAGTTCACTTCTGTTTTTTTCTATTTACACGAAAAGAAAGACGTTCCATGAGTTATGACAAAAAAGGTGCATCTTTTAGCAACCATTTTTTCATTGAAAATAACTTAGTTTTAACCTTTGTTCAGCAAAATTTTGTCTTCTCACTGTTTACCTTGATAGATATTTCATTGCGAGTACATTGATTATAGTTTGTATTTTCATTCAGCTCCATTGAACCTCCTGGTTGGAGTGATGGTCAGAATCTGTTCCATAAAGGTTTGGGTGCCCAACCTCCTCAAAGGCGCACTTCAGCCACAACATTTATTGCTTCGCGTGGTTCCGCAACTGGTGTCACAGCCAAAGTCTATAGATCTCCACACCTTGAAAGAAACCGCTCTCCTCCTATATCATACGCGGATATTGATGATTCCACGACTGCTGTTACAGCCAGAGTCTATGCATCTCCACATGAAAGAACTCGTTCTCCTATATCATATGCGGATATTGATGATTTGAGGGACCCAGGTCAAACTGTCCTAAGAAATAAGTAAGATAATATAGTCTTCAATAGTATATTATTTCTTGATTAAACTTGTTATTTATCAGGGCCTTTGCATTGACCTTTCCTCGTTTGATTGAATTATCATATGCATAAACCAGACATATCAATCCAGATAACCTTTATATAACACTAAACTTCTGTTATGCAGGCTGGATTTTAAATAATTATATCAGTTGCCCTGTTTTTTTATCTTTATCATGAACGTTTTTCAATAATAGATTCATTGTGATATTCTGGCCTAGGAAAATCATTTTAGTTTTGTTAGTCTTCTGTTTACATCCTTTGAGCTATTAATCTTTTTATATTTACTTTGAACTGTCTTCCCTGGTGACATTATGTTTTTTGTTCTACTTATTTATTTGAGGCCTCACTTTGTGTTTTTCTGCTGATTGCCGTAGCCGCCCAAATTTGCTTACAGAGGAGCACGGTCACTTACTTCCTCTAAAATCACAATCACCTCCTTTGGTGCCCTTGAATCATCAATCATCTGTTCAAAATTTTCAAGGTCCTTCTATTTCTATTCAGCAGTAAGTTTCAGATTATACTCTATACCCCCTCTTCCTTCAATGTATCTCTATGTGCATTCAGGAACCAAAAAAATTAAAATAGAAGTTTTTCTTAAATATCCATATATATAAAAAAATAAAATTTGACAAACCATATATGTAAATTATGAAATGTTGCATTTTGATCTATAAAATTATTTGTACTTCACGGACTTGTCTTTTGCACGCATGACATTCATGTTAATTTCAACCCCAGTAGTTGGTTGGAACCTTGCTGCGTGATTTCCACTCTTGTTGTGATTTGGAAGTGCTTTCATGCTTTGGTCAGGTTGTACATTTAGATGCTTTAACATAGGTAATTTATGAGATCTACAATTTGTGTTTCCTCTTTTTCTTTTGTTATTTTCCAAATGTTTGTGGCTGTTTTGTGATGAAAAGCTGTTCTTTGGCCATGGTGTGGATGCTTTTCCAGTGCAGCCACTATTTCCTTGATGGTGGTATGCCACCCACAGAAGCCATGGCAGAAATGGTGGTGAAACCAACTTAAAAATAAAGGGAAAAAGTGGGGTGAAAAAGAAAAAAAGGGTAACACATATGTAACCAATTTTAGACCCTAAAATTCCGTTTTACACCCAACTCACTGCACACACCTCTTCCATCTCTCGTGTGTGCACACACACACACAATAGGAGTAGAATATCTTATGTGTTGTATTGCATTATTCTAAAGATAATCTTGTATGTTGTTGACTTAAGGTTGTGTCAAGTAATGCTCATGTTGTATTTATTTTTTTATTTCCAAAATTCCAACGGTGATTATTACGTATTGATCCATGTAGTTACCATACCAGTAGGGCAAGGTTTTGTTACTATCTCTTGCAATACCGAAATTCGACATGGTGTTTGCTTAGATTGCGCTATTTTTGTTATACAGGCCCACTTTAGCTCGCAGTACATTGGATGGACAGGCCAGTCTATCTGTCAATTCTACTAATTTTTCGGTCCGTCCAGTCCAGTCCCCAGTCTCTCCATATATTGATTCTCAAAACCATCGGCCTAGTTTTACAAAAGAATTTAACAATCAAGGTTCAAAGAGAACTAGGTCACCTCCTTCATCATCTACCAGCATACACGAGAATTTTAATGATGCTCAGAAGGACTTTAGAAGGTAATGCCATGGATTTCTTTTCCCTAGCTTATCCTTGTCATGTAGTTATTATTTGTCATTACTTCTTTGAACATGTTTGGTTAGGTGTTTGCAACTCGAAACATAAGTTTGCTACTGAAAACGTAAGTTTGTTTGGGTTCTTTTAAAATTCCGTTTTGCTGTCAAATGTCTGATTCCGAGAAGTAACAATGTTGGTACTTTTCATTCTTCCATTTTCAGTTTGGAACTTAATGAAAAATATATTCCCATTTTACCTTAAAAACATAACTACCCTCCTCTATTTCTACCAATGCAATCTTATGATCTCCTGAAGATCATAATGTAAATCTTGTTAGTGCAAAGTCTTGAGAATAAAAGCTGAGAAAAAATGAGAAAGATGAACTTGGACTGGAACAAGAGAGGGGTCGTTTTCATCCAAAACTTGCTCTATTTTTTTTAACTTCTCGAGGAAGCCCAAAAGCTTTTCAAAGCAGTTCCTTTGCTCTTTTTTTTTTGGCCCAGAAGCTTCTCAAAGAAGCAAAGTTCCTTTGCCCTTTTTTTTTTGGGCAAATCCTCTGCTCGTATTTTTTTACAGTTATGTTGTAAAACAATTTCCTTCGCTTATAATAATATTAAAGTTACTCAAAAATAATTATATATTATAATATTTATATAGAGAGAGTAGTGTAGCCATTCAAAAAGTTAGTGGAGGACGTCTAACAACTTAATAAATATTTGAGTGAACAATTTCTACATGATATTTATATATTATAATTTTAATTTTATACCCCTTTTGGTAAATATACTGTTAAAAGTAATTTTAGTCAATATAATCCAAAGAAAGTTCATCGTGTAAAAAATGCATTTGAAAAAAAAGTATTCAAACATAAATCACGTTAGAACGAAAAAAACTCCTTTTTTAACTAAAAGTACAATTACAAAATAACGTTTGCTCAAAAGTACATTTGGAAACGTTAATCTGAACGCACACTTTGAAGTTTATCTGACAAAATTGGATCAGGGGCTTATTAGTAGTTGTAGTAGTGGTATTAGAATAAAGTATAAACAATTTTGAATAGAGGTTTGACAGAAGTATGTTAGGATTCAATATTTAGTTGGTCCAGTCCTATTTAGTCATGCTATTTAAAAAAATGATTTTCATTATGCTAAACAAATACAACTATTTCTGCTTTTCTAAAAAATCTCTAAATTATTGAATACCCATATCACTTTTTTTTAATATGTACTAGTTTGGTAAACAAAAACAAATCATTTTTTAGATTCTGATTAATTTAAACATCTTAAACAAATGAAATTAAATTCACCAAAATGTTTTTTTTGTTTTAGTTAAAAAGGTGATTTCTCTCTCAAATGATCTGTAACACGATGTTGCAAATTTTGTAGTTTATGGGTACTGGGGGAAATGCATCCCCTCCTAAGTCCTGAATCATCTTACAAATCAGAAGTCACTTTATACCAACTTATTTTCTTTACTTTCTATAAGAGCTCAAATCTCTTGAAGATAGTTTATCATAATCAACATTGTTCATATTCAGAATTAATTTTTTCTCATATTCTATTAACTTTATCGAGTGTGAGAGAGAACTTTTGTTATAAGTAGAAACGTTGTGGTTGAGTTGCGAAGTAACACACAGAAAGTCTATTATAACTTTTCAGTGACCATATGGGAAATTCACAATTCATTTTTTTCTGCATATGAAATGATGGTTTTTGTTTGCAACAATATGGTATAGCCTAGAACGAAGCTATTATACTATCAATGTGTGTTGATGTTAATGCTGTTGGTGTTTCAAAAAATGAGTTAAGCTTGGGGGTATGAGTGGGTGTTTTGCTATTGTAGAAAATGAAACAGAGTATGCATTTGTTGAGCCTGTTTTGTATTTTTGTGGGTCTTCCAGGCCTTCTATATCTCCTAGATTGGGAAGCACATCAAATGTTCTAAAGACCAGCCCTCAATCTCAACTTCACCAAACACCTTTGTCAGTTAGTGTTTCCGAAGATGTTGGAAGTAGGCCCGTCATCTCCACTGCTCTGAAAAGGACAAGGTCACCTCTTCCATCATTTTCAGCCAGTGAAACCTTTAAAGGAAACTCTGCTTCCTTGGAAGACAACTCTGAACAGTAAGACATTCGGTGCAATAGCACCAATTCCACTGTGTATTTTATCTTAAATTCATTTTTTAATGGATCTTTATTTTTGTTGTGTTTTCAGTGAAATGTTAGCTAAGGAGAAGCGTAAAGCTCGCTTCAAGGTAGAGTTAAGCAAATCCGAACATGATAATGATGATGTTGCAGACCATACAGCGTCTGTGTCAGAGAAGAAATATATGGGAGGAAATTTAATGGATTCAGCTTCCGACTTTACAAATGGCCATGGTGTTGCTGATGATGAAGACAGGGAAACATCCAATGTTATTATTGGCTTATGTCCAGATATGTGTCCTGGTAAATATCTCAGATTTAAAATACAACGGTGAACTTGTGAAATTGTTATATTTTCATCTGGCCTATAATTCAAATTCGGAAATGATTTTTTTTCTAGAAGCATTTGGAATTCATTATTTGTTTTTGGGCTGGAAAAGTCTTGTTTGAAAGAAGTCCAGTGTTAATTTCATTCTGAATTTTCTTTTAAGAGTAATGTTACACAGCCTGTAAAATTCAGCGAGAATTTTTGACAGAATTCACTTAGAGTCAAGGGTGGTTCTGGAATAAGTTGGAGTGATTGAGACTACACATCCATCCCAGGGTTAATAAGCATGCCAACCCATTCTGGCAAAAAGTCTTGCTATCTAGAATTTCCCCTTTTTATTCTCTGGTATTTCACACTGCTAAGTGATAACTCTTCTACTGTATGGGGAGTGTAAGAATGTTTTCGTTTAATTTTTAGTTGATTTGTATTTCAGAATCAGAGAGGGGAGAGCGTGAAAGGAAAGGGGATCTTGATCGATATGAACGTGTGGGTGGGGACAGAAATGTAACCAGCAAACTTCTTGCAGTTAAGAAGGTGATTCTCGTAGTACTAATTATCTGTTTATCTTGTGAATGTACATTACTTTAATATTTATAATAACCTGAATCACTATTTATTCATGACAGTATACTAGGACAGCAGAGAGGGAAGCCAGCTTGATCCGGCCCATGCCCATCCTGAAGAAGACAATCGGTTATCTGCTAACTTTGCTGGATCAGCCTTATGATGAGAGGTTTCTTGGCATATACAACTTCTTGTGGGACAGGATGAGAGCAATTCGGATGGACCTGAGAATGCAGCACATTTTCAATCAAGGAGCTATTACTATGCTGGAACAGATGGTGAATCCTTGTAGCCGTGTTATTAGTATCATTTCCATTAGCTTGAGTTTAAAATCCATCAGCCTCATAGAGACCTCTTACTAATGAGAATATGTAACTGCTATTGGAAACCTAAAATGTAGAAATATTTAAACTCATACCTTCTGTTTTATTAAATTTTAACTTCGTGAAATTATCACTCGAGTTCCTGGTCGGTTTGAAATGGTCATATTTATCTTGTTGGTGATAAAGTTATGCTGTCTGAGTCCGTCTCTATTTGTCGTACCAATTGCCAACCAAGACCCAAATTTTCCTTTTATTTAGGCCATATGTGTGTGGAATTGCAGCTAATACTTGTTATTGATAACTTTAACATGCATCACATATTAGATACCTTAACTTTCCAGTTTGATTGGCTAATTCTTATGTAGGTATCAACATCTAGATATGTGCCAAATTAAGCATATACTCTTGTAATAATGCATATAAAAGCCAGATTATTGCTCTTGCTTTAGTGATAATAGCAAGGTTATCAGTAGTTCATTAAAAGCTATATGGATTCAGACAGTCAAATAACAAATATATATTAATTTGTTGGTAGAATAATTTGTTGTATTTTTATCAATAGCATGCATCTTTTGTAAAAAGCAGTGTCAGTTGATTATTTGACTAATTTGAAGATGTTGATTTCCTTGGTTTCAGATAAAATTACACATCATTGCAATGCATGAATTATGTGAATATAAGAAAGGAGAGGGGTTTACTGAGGGCTTTGACGCTCACCTCAATATTGAACAGATGAACAAAGCTTCGGTTGAATTGTTCCAGTTGTATGATGATCACAGAAAGAAAGGAGTGGATATTCCCACAGAAAAAGAGTTTCGAGGCTATTATGCTCTTCTTAAATTGGATAAGCACCCTGGTTATAATGTAAGTAGACTTTGTAGTGATTTTGACCTTTTAATGTTTCATTTGCTATACAAAATCTAAGGAAATGATCAAGTTATGCTAGGTTGAACCTGTAGAGCTCTCCCTTGATCTTGCTAAGATGACTCCAGAGATAAGGCAGACACCAGAAGTTCTGTTCGCCCGCAATGTTGCAAGGTAGTGATACCCATAGACGTTGTTACTTTGTTATAGTGGTTGCAGTTTAACAATGCTTTGTTTTTTATTTTGCAGAGCTTGCAGAATGGGTAATTTTATTGCTTTCTTTCGGCTTGCAAGAAAAGCAACTTATCTTCAAGCATGTCTAATGCATGCTCACTTTGCAGAGGTATTGGATATTCTTTTATTTTTATTTTGTGCTCAACAAAGACACTATGATTGTACTTTTTCATAAACAGATTAGGCCTACCATGTATAGACTGAGCACGCGTTTACTCAATCATTGGAGGAAAGTTTAGGAAATTGCTTAAGCTGATCAGATGCAGAATAATTACACGATACACAGTTCCAATCAATAATATATGACTATTTATATGCTTGAAGACTTCAATTTTTCTTGCCTGAGTTTCTTTTAAATATTTGTCTCAAAGTGCTTAATTCTTAGAAGGATGATGAAGTAAAATTAATTTGATTTTATGTTGAATCTGCTATGCATCATTCGAAATAAATGTATGGAGTTCACTTTAGTCATGGACCATGTTGTCAATAGTGGTCTGGAGCAACACGGTCCCAGTTTTGGGGTTGACCTCTACGTTCCCCAATCCGGGATTGACAACATAGGTTATGGTTTGATAATTATGTCGTCACTAAGCTACAATGCTACATTTGATTTGAAATCCTAACCTTTATGTTATGTGCCACTTTTATCAGTTGCGTACCCAGGCACTTGCTTCTCTACATTGTGGTCTGCAGTATAACCAAGGTCTTCCTGTTGGTCATGTTGCTAATTGGCTTGCTATGGAGGTATATTTTATGGTCTGCAGTATAACCAAGCACTTGCATGTTTTTATCAACATTGTCTTATACTACTTACCTTTGTCTTTATAATTAGGATGAGGACATAGAGGGTCTTTTGGAGTATCATGGGTTCTTGATAAAAGCATTTGGAGAACCATACATGGTTAAGGAAGGCCTGTTTCTCAATGCTGATACTGCATATCCCAGGAAGTGTTCCAAACTTGTGCACAAGAAAAGGTCTGGGAAGATCGTTGAGGATGTTTCACCCTCAATTCATGCCGAATCACTACCTCGTGATACTGTGAATATGATTCAGACGACGAAAGCATACAAGCATGAGCCCCAGACAGTTTCAGCTGCTGAAAACGATAGTTCTGTCCAAAAGCTTCATGTGGAAATCCCAGACTCTAAAGCCATTTACTCTCCGAAGGGTGGTAAATCAGTAAAGGCATTTAAGAAAATGCAAGATGTTCAGGATGGTGTGAAAGATTATGATATGGCTAGTCCTCGTTCATCACCATTGAGCTTCCCCTTTGCTAATATCATGCCTGAACCGCAACATACAATAATTGGCAGCTTGATGACTACCAATTCTTATTTCAATGTTGGAGCCTCACCAAAGAGAAACTCACACTCTAATGTCGATGTCAGGCCATCGGAGATTATACCAAAAACTGTTCCACCAGAAACTTCATTAGCTAATAATTTTTCTTCGCCACCTCCTGCGGCCCAGAGTGTATCCGAGGACGAGTCTCTGTTTATTCACGAAGAACACGAAGATAATATTCATGAAGTTAGAGAAAGTTGTCACGATGAAGAAGTTGCCGAGGCCAAGCTGAAGTTGTTCTTAAGGTTTTCAAGCTCTGTTCCATTACACAAATTTAGGGCTTTGGCATATGAATTACTCGTATAATTCCTGTTTATTGCTATTTTTATGTCATTATTATACATAATAATATACTCTGTTCTTCCTTTTGTTTTCTCTGTCAGGTTATGGAGGAGACGAGTATCAAAATTAAGGATGTTACGGTTAGAGAGGCAATTGGCATCAAATGCTGCATTGGACTCCTTAACATTGGGCCCCCCTGTTCGATATTGTATAGAAGTAAGTTTGATAGAGTTTTGTGAATTTTCAGTGAAGTGCTCTTTACTAGGGTAGATGCATTGGGGATAGAAGTGAAATAGAGATGATTGCTTCTAATGGAGGTTCCTTTTAAAAATAATATGACTGGGAATAATGAAATTGTCCTTCATTTACCATTGGATTGGCGCCCATGTGGGATCCGATCTAGTGATCCCTCCATGGCGATAGTGAGAACCAGCACTTGCAGTTTGCAATTGTAAATTCCCTATGCTTGATCATAGTCAGTTTTTTTCCTCAACCTCATCCGCCAAGTCGATTGCTTGAAACACTTATTTGGGGTTATGGGGGCTTATTCTGCCTTTCACCTCTAGTTACAAGCCTCCAAGAAAGTACCCGAGTAGTTGCTCTTCTGAGTAGAATATACTTGGGCCATGAACACCTTGAAGTCTTGAACATATTCCTCGACATAGCTTGTTTGATGTAAGGTAGATAATCACTCATTTCCCAAATTTCCTCCTCCGAACCATTGAATCAAAAGCCAAAGTCAGGCCTTCCCAATTCAATACAGGGTTCTTCTTATGCAAGAATTGGAACCAGTGCACCGCCATCCCTTCCATACTGATGAACACTAACTGCTGTATTAGGAAGTTTTTATGACTAGCTATTGTTGACTTGATTTATTTATTGTGGTTCTCTTTTTGATGCAGAAACCTGGTAACTTTGACAAGTTTGACATTGATATAACGATGAGGGAGAGATATGAAAAACAGGAAAACTCATGGGCAAGACTTAATGTTTCTGACGTAGTTGGAGATACACTTGCCAGAAGAAATCCAGATGCTAAATGCTTGTGTTGGAAAATAATTCTATGCTCTCAGAAGAGCAGTGCATATGAAATGGGAAAAGTAGGTTTGTGGTTAACCTCAAAGTTCACGCCTTCAAGCGATGATGATGATGCGGCAATTTCATCTTCTGGCTTGGTAATATGGAGGAAATGGATTCCTAGTCAATCTGACATTGATCCTACCTGCTGCCTCTCTGTAATTAGAGATACATCAGTTGGTAGTCGAGATGAGGTAGTATCAGGGGCAAGTGGAATTTTGTTTCTAGTGTCTGAGAGCATCTCATGGAAACATCAGAGAGTTCATCTCCATAATCTTTTGATGTCAATTCCCTCTGGTGCTTGCTTACCTCTACTGATCCTATGTGACTCATACGGTTCCTCTTCTGATATAATCAATGAACTGGGCCTTCAAGACATTGATAAATTGCTGGTTAGTAGCTTTCTTCTTGTTTTCCTCAGGGAAAACCAGCAGATGAAGCCCTTGGATGGATTTTTCAGCGATAGACGGTTAAGAGAAGGATTGCAGTGGCTGGCAGGTGAATCACCCTCACAACCCAACATTCACTGTGTGAAAATCCGAGAACTTGTTCACACACACATTAGTTCCTTCTCAGGGGTGCAGGACATCGTTAGTAACTCCAAGTTGAGCCCTAATGATTGCATCTCTCTGTTCAATAGAGCCTTGGATTGTTCAATACAGGAAATTGTTGATGCTGCCAATTCAAATCCTGATGGTTGGCCATGTCCAGAGATTGGTCTACTCGACAAGTCTTTTGATGATGATAGTAGAATAGTAAAAAGGTACTTGCCAACTTTGGGATGGAGCTCAAATTTGAAAACTCAACCAATCATCTGTGCTTTACAAAACTGTAAGCTCCCTGCTTTTAACGATGATTTGTCCTGGTTGGCCAGAGGTTCGAAATTTGGGCAGGAGATGGAGAACCAGAAGAAACAGCTTGTGAATTGCTTGTACCAGTACCTGACTCATACTAGTAACATGATGGATATTTCATTGGCAAAACAGGAGGCGCACATAATAACACAGAAATGGGCTAGGCTTGAGTTGTGCGGCTCCAGCTACCATGTAATTCCACATTGGGGTATGATTTTTCGTCGAATTTTTAACTGGCGATTAATGGGTTTATCTGATAGGGAAGTTTCCACAGCTTACATCTCTGAACGTCATCATGACGCTGCTCTTCAAAATGTGGGCTTTGAAGCATGTTTATCCTCATCTTATCATCTGGATACATCTCTAGATGAAATGATCGGTGTTTGCTGCAACTCTCCTCTTCCTGCTAATGATATGCAGCCAAGGCCCAAAGCACTTCAACATCTTCAACAAATGGATTTCGATTACGAGACTACTAACTCGAGGGATCCTGAAAGAAATCTTGAACTTGATGAATTGCCTAACATTAACACAGCTAGCACATATGGTATAAACAATGGCGATAGTGAAGCTTTAGTGAGTAGGAAACCATCCAAAGAAGCTGAGAAATTAAGCAAACTATTGGAGCAAGTTAACTTGATGCAGGATGGTATAGGCAAGAAGCTGTCTGTATACTTCTGATTGTGTTGTATGTATCTAAAACTAAACTTTACTAACTGAAGCATTAGAAAAGCAATATTGATGCAATGCTGGTTTACATGAAATTTTGCATGATTATTAATGGCAGTTTTTTAAAAGCAATATTAATCCATATTTCTTTTAACTTGTTGAAAAAATTCCTTTATTCTTCATAGGATTGTTTAAATTTTTAACTGCATTTTTTTTACAAAAATACTTTTGATTATTGTACATTTTTATAATTAACAAAACAAATACTTTAATAAGGAAGTTATATTAATCATCTTTTGAATGATAAACTTATAAAAAAATATCAATTATTAATTAATATTCCTGCTAATACTCCTTGTGGGCATTCTTTCACGCTATTCCTCCTCAGCATCAGTAGTGGTAATAGTGGTGTTTTTTTCTTCTTTCTTTTTCAATAAGATAAACAATATTCATTCAATTAAATTGGTGGACTATACCGTAATCAAATGCAAATTCGCTATTTTTTTTTTAAAATGTCGAGTCCTTGTGAGCTTAACTCAATTGATAGGGACAATGTATGATATGACAAAATTAAAGTGATCGGAATGCATATGAATATGGATCTGTAACATTGAAATGAACACCACACTAAGATGAGAATTCAAACAACGTTGCATCAAGACGACAAACAAAACAACCCTGCAAGACGATGAAATCACAAAAGAAATGACCTGGATCTAAGTGAAAACCACTTATTTATATTAAAAGGAAAGATAAAGATGAAGGGTTGATTCCATATCCAAAAATGACACAATCACCCCTCAATAAAGAAAATGAAAGAGAGAACCTAGAGAAAGGAAAAAAAAAACTAACTAGGAAAGAAAAAGATGAAGGACCGGTTCCATATCAAAAAATGACACAATCACCCCTCGATAAAGAAAATGAAAGAGAGAACCTAGAGAAAAAAAACTAACTTTATATTAAAAGGAATGAAAAAGATGAAGGACTGGTTCCATATTCAAAAATGACACAATCACCCCTCAATAAAGAAAATGAAAGAGAGAACCTAGAGGAAAAAAAAGCTAACGCCGACTGCATTTGTCATGTATAAAAACATTATTTTAGTAGCAATAAAGCTTGAACACCAAAGTATAAAATTAATTAGTTGCATTCAACATCCATATATTTTGCATTAAATTAAACTAGAATAAGACTCGCGCAACGGGTCAAATATTTTTTTCTCTCTTTAATTTACTATGTAAAGGTTTTTTATGTGTAAGATATATTTTACTATTATAATTTATTTTAAGTGGACATTTTACTTTTCCAACTCATTATAAATTTCCTCCAAGGATGATAGTAGGACCTTGGTAGATTAATGTATCTCACAACATACACAAAACATGCTAAAATAACAATAATGAAAATAATTAGACATAATTTATATGGATTAAGGGCAAAGTTTAACATTATGGTGTGACACAAACCAAATACTTGGATTTTACAACAATTTGGTTTGGAGTTTAATCGACCGTGTATTGCTCTTGTTTAGTAAGGATTTCAATGAACAATGTAATGCTCTTGTGAAGCTTTTTAGAAGAGGAGGATAGGAAAATAAAATTACAAATCACAGTATGGAAGAGATGAAGATGCATCTCATAGGATAATTTGTTGATAAAAAGGAAGAATCTTTAGAATTCAAATTGAATTATTTGATAGTCTTTTGTTTTGAAGATGTCAAAATAAAAATATATTGATTAAACCGAACAAGTTCTTCGAACACAAGATGTGTCGGAATAGATTTAACTAAAGTTTACAAAGTTATAGTGCAAAATTGAATTATTTAATAAAATTAAGATGCTAAATGAATACTCAAGATACTTTGTGTTTGTGAGGAATCAACAAACTAACTATCTAATAAGAAACTTTATCTAACTAACTCTAATTTACCTAAGTCATTTAGGACTGACCATGTCATGATTATGAACATTGTTTATACTTTTATAATCCATTTACTTCTTTTTTCATGCTTTCGAAACAATAAGCTAGGACTATTAGTATTATACGTACTTAGAGTCTAAAACATAATTGAGATGAGACCCCATAATTTTGTGGTGTAGTTATCACAATTGCGTTGCACCATTGTAAATCTATACACTTGCACCAACAATGTTCAGTGAAAGGTTAAAAAAAATGCCAAATATGTAAGATGATTTAAACATGTCGCGTTATGATGGAAAATTAACGCAACATATTAGGACACGAATAAAAGTAGAAAAAAAACATAATTGGAATCATAAATATAAATATAATTGTATTCCTACTTCTTCTTTTTTAACAAAATAATCGCATTCCTACTTGTATTTTAAGAAAGCAAATCAATCACACAGAAGCAACAAGTTTCATGCTGATACTAAGGGAGCACCCACTTTTCATCGATATGGATCATCGTAAACATATTCTATGAAATACAGAAATTGATCAATACAGTACTATTAATCTATTATTAATTATACGATCATGTATTCATGTTCAATATTAAAATTTATCAATATTTAAATATTTAAAATTATAACTATTGATAGCAATGCTAATTACTAACCTAAATTTTACACGATTTTTTTTGAAGTCATGAAATTCTTAAAAATAACATATGACAATATCAACTTCTGTATTCTAATAGCCCCCAAAAACTCATAGTACGAGGATTCTTAATGAGTTTTGAGTACAAAATTAAACTAAACACGAACAAAATACACGCAGACAAAGAGACAAATGGTAAGGCTTAAAAAGAAGAGAGAAAAAACCAGTAGCCAACTATTTATTTATTTTGTGCCCAAAACAGTAAATATAAATATTGTTCAAGTTTCATCTCATCGTTGGTGAGTCATGGTCTCAAATCTATATAAAGAGAAACAAATCTAACAAATATCTTCTTTTTGTTTTCTTTTTCACTTGTTACCGACAAACAAAAGTTAAATATGTTTTCAATCTCTGTAAAAATAAAATTACACTTTTTAGTGTTTATAAAATTTTTTGTCTTTTTTAGTTATGTAAAATTCTCCGTTAGAACTTTTGGTCCCTAGAAATGCTAAAGGAACTGTTACAAGGACTAAAAGTGTGATTTTTATTTTGTAGGAACTAAAAACAAAATTCTTAATATTTATAGGTACAAAAACTTATTTAACCCAAAAACAAATATGTGAAAATATAGAAATAATATACCAATTTTATTATATACCTATATACCCGATGAGGAAGGTGAGACAATTGAGTGTATGTTTGGTTCCATTTTAGAAGATCTAAAATTATTTCTAGATGTGTGGAAGTGATTTTAACATATTTGGTTGCTTCTAAATAGAATTTGTTCTTTTCAGATAATACGAGACGTTTGAATCCTCTCCTTTCTCTCATGCACAAAAATATTAAAAGTGTTAAGAGTGAGAGAGAGAGAGAGAGAGAGAGAGAG
>Ga0315915_1004958_pt1 | contig 16654 bp, 9 predicted proteins | sample MpolbnodulesMG_FD_207738 | JGI IMG/M metagenome (GOLD analysis project Ga0315915, IMG submission 207738) | Medicago polymorpha root nodule microbial communities from Los Angeles, California, United States - branched nodules | ecosystem: Host-associated > Plants > Roots > Nodule | place: USA... | reverse complement strand
GATTATTTACATTCTTCTTCTGATTTAACCGAAATCGTTCTTACGGTGTCGTTTTTTGCTTGTTCACAGTGAAGAAATTCTGAATCCAGCGATTCCCATGGCTCTCAGACTTTCTGGCATACTCATGGGTAAACTCTCATACTTCTTTCTTTTCTTTTTCACTTCTTTGCGATTCTTTATAATCGATTTTTTTTTTATCAGGAGGTGTTGTCATTGTGTATGAACGAAAAGTGAAGCTACTCTATGGTAAATTTCATCAGTTTTTAAATTTAATCATTAATTAATCAAATGTTTAATATGATGAAATTTTTCAGTATTCGAATTTTTTTGAATTTTCACTGTTTTTTAATTTTTTGAATTTTATCTTTTTTTCTTTCTTTCTTGCAGATGATGTTTCTCGACTTCTGGTATAAAATCCAACTTCCGTATTTTGTGTGATTATGTTTTTTTTCTTCAATAAATTCAAATATAGATATATAATTGCGTTAAATATGAATTTGTAAGGTTGAGATTAACGAAGCATGGAAGGTTAAGAGTGCCCCAGATCCTACAGTGCTTCCTAAAGGAAAATCTCATGCTAAGTGAGTCCAATTTGTTCTAATTATTAATTATTTTCATTCTTAACTTTTTATTTAGGTAATTTTGAAGTTGTTAATGGTTTGAAACTATGGATAGTTAGATAAGTTAAGCAGAATAGGAACATGTTTAATAGTTTGAAACTTTGTATATAGCTAAATAAGTTACTCAAATATGAAATTAATGTGCATATAACAGTACACACAAAGACCAAATAATGAGTTTTATTGTCACAATTGAATCATTGATCAAATTTTGACTCCCCTGTTAAGCTTTTTGGTCTAATGGTTTATCTTACAAACTTAGGATTATAATGTTAATCACAAGTAAGTTTCACTTTCTATACTATAGAAAAGTCATTAGGCACTTAAAAAAGCACATGTTTAACACAGTAAGAGCTTGTTTCAAACTTTGGATAGTTAAATACGTTAAGCAGAATAGTAATTTATTGCTATATTAGTCACATTTAAAGCAATTTGACTTGTGTGTTATCTTTTTGATAGGAGAGACACAATAACTATAACAGATAAAGAACAGGGGAGTCTGGAAGAAATTGGAAATTCATATCCGTCCACTGCAACAACAACAACGAGGTTCCAACGTAGTGCTTATTTTTCCATGGTATGTAATGCATTTTACAGATTATGGATATAGCATTTAAACCATGTTTTTCGATTAATCATGTTGAGCATGTGGAACCAACAAATTTATACCACTAATAATCTATGAATGGAAGCTTTTTCTTATATAGAAACCGTAATCAATTTATAATCTAGTTATAACTTGCTATCAAAGAAACGGGTTTATTTGATTATGATCAAATGTTTAATTGTGTTGATCATAATTTACTTGGTTACCTTACCATAGACAAATATAAGGCATTGATGGATTATATTAAATTCTTTTACAAGCGTGGATGGTAGAGTATTTGGGGCCTGATCAATAAAACTGAGAACTGTGAAAGTCCTTGCAAACTGTTTATGCTTTCCTGTCCCACTGTTTTCTATGCTTTTTCTATACTAACATTGTTTGAATTTGGATTATCTATGCTTTTCTATTGTTGCAGCGACTTGATACTTTGGATCTTGGTAATGGACGAATTGAGGAGGAAGATCCATCGGTGCATCACCATCAAGGTTTTCATTTTTTAATTTGCTGAACATTTCATGTTGGCATTTTATCTAAGCATTCCTATGTTGACTCTTTTAAGATTTTCAGCTGATCCGGACAATATTACCTTACCTGAACGTTTCCAAGCTGATGCAGTTCCACACAATCAATATGAGAGGTTTTGGCTTCCACCATCCTTCTTTTGATAATCATGTTCTTCTTTCTAACAGTATTTCATTTAGACATTTTGATTTTAAGCTTTATGCTACGAATATCAGAATTGAGATGCAGTTGTAAATATTTCCATGTGTCCTGTTAGCAGGATCAATGAACCATCTATCTTGTTAGCTCATTCTTGAATCTTGAGAAAATGGTTTCTTATCAGCATCATTTACTCGTTTTTCTTTGTTAATGATGTGACAGGTTTGAAGGAGATGAAGAAACACAGGTGAATGGAACTTCAGGGGACTGTGCTCAATTTGGAAAACCATCCCCACCTCCACCAATTGAAACAACGATAGGTGAGTAGCATATCAATCACTTGACTACGTGCAAACACCAAGATTTTCAATAAACCTACTTGTAAACTTGTACTAATTTCACCTCAGTTGCATTTAATTTAATTTAAGCCATATTTCCATATGATGTGCCGTACGTGAACATGTCTTCCATTTGAAAACAAATCTACTATCAGTGCTGAGTTAAGAGGGGTCAAATTTGTAGGCACCCATACCTGCTAAAAGTTTGAATCCTTTACAATTTATCCATTTTCATTTTAGTTTGTTTTAGCCAGTTTTGCACTTTTTGCAATGCATGCATATAAAAGTTGTTGGCTGTCAAAAGCAGAAGTAAAAGTTTAAATAGTGTCGAACTTGTTTTGGGTTTGTTACTATGTTTTGACTTTAAAATGCATTAATTCTTTTGTCTTTTACTAAAATGGGAAGCATATTTAAGCTCATGGAATTCCCTTTCTACATGATCAAAGTTTTAGAAATAAGTTCGAGGAACACAGTGATCTAAATATTCTTGTCATGCATATATTTTTCTTCTGTCACTGATATAACTATTCTGCAGATGATATAATTGAAGACCAACATCCTGAGCACCCGATCATTCAGCAATCTAATGACAACATGAATGCTAGAGAGGTACTATATTCATTTATCTGTTCAAAGAACATTACATTGTTGTGGAAACAAACTGACCAAACACATAAGTGCAATGCAACAGGAACCTCAAAGGCGAAGGCCAGCTAAAAGGAAAAGAGGAAAACCAATACAAATGGACTTCGAGCAAACCATGATCCCTAGTCTGAATTACCAAAATTGGCTTCAAGACCCTTCTGATTTAGTCTCAAGAAGAGGAGGAATACAAAAGGTTTTCAATTAATACTGCTTCTAGAAATCCTTTGCCGAAGATTTAGACAACTATATACTTACACAGTGTAATACTGCTTCTCTCAGTTGCAGAAGCGACATGATATCATGTCTTCAACTAAGATAGCTAACCTCATGGAGGTGCCACCTGTTGCGCTATATGATGGCTTATTGTCAACTGTAAACAAAGATATATATTATCCATCATCTCTTCTTGACTTATGGATTAAGAGCACTCAACCATCACATGATTCACCCTCAGGTCTGTATGAACTTTTTCTCTTTTTTCTTTTTGTGAAACTAGTCAAACTTGACGTTGAAAGGGTTAAGCAGAAGGTAACAAATATCAATGTTCTATGCAGTTAGGATTTCAGCAGACCATCCTCCAGAACCATCATCTACATCACCTCCAGGAGTACATAATAATGACTTCGCAGGATATGTTAGTCTCCTATAATACATCTTTTGGGTTTCTTTTCCATATTTTAGAGGGATAATAATGTCATTCCTGATAAAAAATCTCCAAATGTAAAGGGATTTGAAGAATTTAATGGTAGGCTAGACATCAATCTTAATTCTCCGGTAGAGAATGTGCGGTCGCCGATCCTTGACAAAGGTTTGGGAGTACCTGGATCTACTGCCCATGGCTCACCAGGGAGATCTGGTATGTTTCATCTTTACTTGGTTATCCGATCATTCATATTTCTAAATTATTTGTCGAAGGGTATACCTATAATAACTAACAAATTTGGATGCAGTCGTCCAGCCAGAAATATTTCCAGGAGGAGGAGACAATTCATATTCCGTGAAGACAGCATCTGAACATGGTCATTCCTCACATTCAGACTTGGAAGGAGGAAGGTGATGAAACAATTTAAATTTGCCACTTACAGAATCCAGTTAAATGACCATTTCATTAATTCATATCTGGCTTATCGAATAGAGATTAAAATCATGGTCTTGTTAAAAAGGTTTATCAATGATTGATGCTTCAAAACTATTAATATTAACAGAGACACAAAGAGAAAGCGTTCATCATCCAGAAAGAGTGGTGGAGGGCTTCATGGCTTACCTGAGAATGAAAAGTTCAATAGGTTGTCGGACTTTGTTCCAACACCTGATCAAGGTGCATTACTTCTTAAGGCTTCAGACTAATATTGACATTCTTTATCCACTTAACACATATCTGAGCCTTGTAAGTTTCTTTTCAGAACTTCTTGTGGAGACAGGTCCCACTCAAACACAAGGAAATCCCAATCATTCTAGTGACAAGATAACCGAATCAATCCAAGCGTATGAATCTTTTATTAACCTAAAGTATAAATAATATTTCTGGTAACGATAAAGCTTATTCATTGATTTTGAATGTTACAGTCAGATGAAAGCACATTTTGACACTCATAAATCAGCAAGTGGAGCTCCTCAATTTGAGTCCCTGGATATCCTAGCTGCTGGAATGACCAAAAAATCAGCAGCTATACTTTTTTATCAAACCTGTGGTATTTTTACTCACATCCCTCTAACTTAGAAGTTATATTAATATTTTACTAATGATTAATAAAAAGATCATTCCCAAGTTTCAACATATCTGTTTTAACTTTGTTCTGCATAGTTCTTGCTACCCGTGATGTCCTTAGAGTTGAGCAAAAGGAGCCTTATGGAGAGATTCTTATCTTCAGAGGACCAAAGATGTGATTAATTAAGGTGTGGTTTCTTCAGATTTTAATTCTCTTCATTGAAGTATTGAATGTATAGAGCATTGCTAATGAATTGTTATCTTTAATCGCAGGTGGATGTTGATGTTTAATTTAGGAAGCAGACAGTGATTCCACCATACATATGCAGTCATTCATTAGTTACTACCACATACTCCTTCAATATATATACATAACACAGCTGGATTACACATATAACAACTGCTAGGATTTAAAATTTTAAAATATTTATTACTATTATTATTGCTAGTCATTTTAAAATATTGTTATGCGTAATGAAGTTTCTGTAAGCATTATGTGCATGATTGGATTCAATTTTGAGAGAAGATTGATTTGGTTATCATTGATTTTGATATGTTTAGATACTTTGCAGTAGACTTAATTTTTTGCTTCCACAGTTGATCTTAAAATAAAATTGTGATTTGAAACTTTTGTGTTTAAAATCAATTTTGAGGCTCATATTGTTTTTTACAATATTTTGAGGCTTATATTGTTACCATTTTTTTTAGGCTCAAATATATTTTTAAGCAAACATAAATTGTTTTGCATATTATCTAAAAAACTTGTAAGCAAAATTATTTAAGTCAATGCAACAATTAAAAAGATCCAACCATATAATTTTTAAATTAGTTGACACTTTGTTCCTGTGATGAGATCATAACTATGGACTCTTTTTTTTGACAAAAAAACTACGGACTTATTCTCTTACAGCTAATAATATTTTACATCTATAATTATATAAAAAATTCTTCTCAAAAAATCCTATAAAAAAATATAGTTGACCTCTTACAGAAAATTATCAAGTGTGTATATATATACGCGCACACACCCCGCTGTCTTTAAGTCATTTCATAACATTGAGACAAAGTTTTTAGTGATATTTTTTTATTTGACTAAAAGATTTTGATAGTATTTAAATTCTTACTAAATTTCCTTTTGAAAAAACACTTACCAAATTTCCGAGCTAGTCAAAGATCCACTAAAAAGACTAATTTCTTGAAAGACAGTTGAGTTAAAAATTGTGGACATATTCATTTTATTTTTACTACAAATATGAAATAACATTTTCTTTTATTAAAATATGGAAGTAATAACATTCTCAACCAATATCTGCATAATTTTTCAATATTTCAAGGCAACAGAAAATACATGTTGCGCACACTGGTGTTTTTATTTTTCATTTGGCTAAAAACTAAAAAGCACACCGGTATCTTTTTTCTACGTGCGAAATTAATGTTAGTATTATTTCTTACCATAAATTAATTTCCACATAAGCAAAAAAGGAAATAACAACGCACATGGTAAAGTGGGTGAGTTATGATTATTAATATTCGATTAAGACTCAATAACCCTTTCCCATTTATAAATTCTCACACCCTCTTCTTTCTCTCTCTCAATTCCATTCCCTCATTTTTCTTCACTCAACAAATTTTCCACCGAAATCGGTAATGTGGCCTAATTGGTTAGCTTCACCGAGTCGCCACCACAATTCACCACCACCGTCGCCGTTACCGTTACATTGCCGAACTGGCTCTATCAACTTCACTTGTTCTTCCTTCAAAGACATTGAAACTCTTGTCCAAGAAAAACCTGAACCAAATTTACCAAAATCTCCTTCACTCTTCCGCCGCATCAGAATCTCCACCACCTTTCTCCGCGCTTTATCCGCCTCCCGAACCACAGCTCCACCGCCGCAAACAATCTCCCTCCCTCCCGGTCTCGAAAATCGTGTCGTCATTTACTTCACCAGCCTCCGTGTAATCCGCCGTACATACAACGACTGCCGCGCCGTCAGATCAATCCTCCGCAACTTGCGCGTCATCACCGACGAACGCGATGTATCAATCGACGATCGATTCCGTGACGAACTCAACGAAATCCTGAACAGGAAAAACGTCACTCTCCCGAGGGTTTTCGTCGGCGGAGTTTACATCGGCGGCGTTGACGAGGTGAAACAGTTACACGAAAGCGGTGAGTTGAATCGTTTGATCGAACGGTTACCGAAGTCGAATATGAACGGTTGTGATTGCTGTGGAGGATTCAGATTCGTTGTGTGTGATGAGTGTAACGGAAGTCACAAAGTGTATACGGAGAAAAACGGGTTTAGAAGCTGTTTGGGTTGTAATGTTAATGGTTTGATTAGGTGCCCTGCATGTTTCTTCATGCTGCCGCGATACACCAGATAGTTTGCTTAGTTTTGAAGTTAGTTACAGCTCATAACAACTGGAAGAAAAAAAATCATATCCTATATGATCATTTAACTTAGGGTTTAATTTTAATATATGTTATACATAGTTTGGGTTGAATTGCCATATTATATGACTTGTATGATATGATTATTATATGTGATAATGATGATATGGTATTAGAGCCAGCTTTGATTTGATATGGTGGGTCATGAACATTTTATTAATGATATCACATGTGCAAGGTATACACTTTTTGTGTGATGTATGTGGAGGGTTTCGTGGGCGGGGAACAAAACTTTAAAATTGAAATTATGTCTTGTGTGTGTGGACCGTGTGACATTGGTAGATGATTGTGTTTATCTTTTTCAAATCAAACAATGTAAATTACAAGTCAAATAATGTAAAAGTCCCAACTCATAACTAGGGGTGGACATGGTTTAGTTCGGGATAAAAACTGAGTTGAACTGTTTGCTAAATTTAAAATAACTGAACTGATTGCATTTCGAACTGAACTGAACTGTTTTAAACCGAACTGAACTGTTATTATTAATATCTTTGAAAAAAATATGAAAAAAACAAATGAAATTGAATTTTAGTTACCGAACTGAACTATTTCGAATCGAACTGAACTGTTTTGAACTGAACTGAACTGTTTTGAACTGAACTGAACTATTTCAGTTCAGTTTCAGAATTGTTAGTAATGGTTCAGTTTTTTTTTTTGTTCAGTTCAGTTTTTGGTTTTTTTCCCACCCCTACTCATAACTACATAATTTTAAATTTTAAAGTTACTGCTTTTAGATGTTAAACAACGTCTTAAGGATATTTGTTGGCATTTCAATTTCTTTTAAAGTTAACGAGTAACATTTTATAAGATGACAACTAATGGAATGGTGGTGATGATTTTTTTTTACTGTAACCACTAGTGGAAGAAATTTGGGCTGATAATTTAGGGCTGGCCACCGGATTAGATTTTGTGTTATTAATATATTTGATCAAAACTTTTTATTTTAATGTTGAAGTGGAATCTACATATACAATGTCAGATCTAAACATGCCACATCACTCCAATTTTGAACGTTGAGTCCAATTTTAGAATTTTTTAAAATATAGGGATTAAAATTGCATATTTAAAAACATGGGACCAAAATTCAGAAATTGATATTATGAGAGGATTGAAATTGCAATTTAACCAATAATATAATACAAGACTTCAGTCTCCCTAAAACATGATGTGTTTTTTTGGATAATCTTCAATTGATTGAGCGTAATGATCTTGAGAATGTCTCTCATGGTTAGTTGAGAAGTTAAAAATTTTTACCTCATATCAAGTGATGAAATTATCATGATAAATTATCATGATGGTTGATAGATTCTATAAACTCTTATTTGGCGTAGTTGTCAAATTGAGATTTAAATCGTAAATAAAAAAAATCTATTTTTGAATCAAACTTATTAGTATTACAAATACCAAGATAGATGATTGATAAAAAATGACGATTTAAGTAACAACACGTGGCATATAACAAAAACGTAAGTTGATGCATCACATATATGAACTTCTAAATAATTCAATATTCAAGTTATAATTGTAAAAAAAAAAAAAGTTTTAAAACAAATTATAAAAAAGATAATTGGCTGGCTATTCTAAGTTGACCAAAAAGTGACCTCAAAGTTGTCATGCACTTAAATGTTAAAATAAAATAAATCATGTTCCTCCTTTGATCCAAGGATACCTCGAAAAATGACACCAACTATTTTAATTTGATAATGAAACATTGTACCATGAATTTACTTTGATTGTTTTCAATTTGTTTGTATTGCTTACTATTACCTTCAGGGGTAGCAAAAGCTTGAGGGCTAAGAAAAAACGGTAAGTGGCAAATCACATGTATAGTTCTTCTAATGTGATGGAGGTTATTCTCTTATAATAGTTGCAAAACCACATTTGCTACCACTCCCACAAAGGTTAAATGCCAATTTGGAGATTTTTGTCTTGTTGAAATGTTGGTTTAAGATCAATTTCCATGACAGTGAAATGCCTCATTTTTGTTTCTCTTTCAGGTCAAAATTAATTTTGTGATTCAGGTCCAGTTGAACTGCAAAATTCTTGTAACAGTGCCTCTGCTGAATTTTCAAGGTTATCAGTTAGAATTTTTAAACTTAACCAAATTCATGTCTTATTCAAGATCGTAATTTTTATCGCTTTGGTCTGATGGCAATTGCTTTTAATAACACAAAGTTCCGGTTCACGTTTCGTTTGTAATCTTCATACATACAATTATGTGTTTTCTAGCGCAAATTCCTCTGAGCTAATGGTGCACGCAAGCCCTACGATCTCTTTGGAGGTAGAAGACCGAGAATGAAGAGTTCAAGAAAACCTGAGCAAAGGAGATTGATGAAGATAACAATATGGATATGAAGGGAGGACGAAAACGATGAAGATAAAATTCCGTCTGCATAAAGATATTAGAAAAGCAAGACAGCAAGCTAAGGAACATGCAGACCTAATTGATGCCGATGACAGGAATAAGTTAAGTGTTTGGTCCGGTAGTGACGAGGAAAAGACACTGTGGACCGGTGATAAAATGGATAGTGATGAGGATATTCCTACATAAGCTAACCCAAACGAAAGAAGTGATAGGTACATAGATAAGGTTTTCGAGTTTGATGAAATGCCGAAATTCAAAACCATCTCTGAGCTTTTGAAAGCCAAACAAGAACTGGAGGAGTTGTTGCCAGGAAATCAAGCTAGGAAGATTGCAATTGAGAATGCTTTGGAGAAAGTAAAGAAAGGTCCAGATGGGAGGTATACAACTGCATGGAAGTTATGAGTGGTTTAGATATTTTAATTGGAGCATTTGAAAACATTGTTTCAGGACGTGAGTATGAAGAGCTTAGACAAGGAGGGCCTAAACAGCTAAATATTCAGTTTTCTAAGGACATACAAGCAAGGATGAGTGATCCAAATTACAAATTTTCACCTGAATTGAAATTGAAACCAAAGGGAAAGCTTGTTTCTAGAAAGCACCGTGTTTTTGTTGAAGCTACAAAATGTTGCTTTTGCAAAATCACTGCGATTTTGCAAAACTCACCACGATACCAAACATGCACTTAATTAAAGATCAACATGTATTGGTATCACTAACAACTAAATGAAAAGTATGAATGAGTAAGATCAAGTCAATAGAAAATTCCAATCAAGGAATGATCTCTAAACTCAAATAAAAAATCAAATACAAATAAATGGCTTCAATCCGTCTCTAACCCGCCCATTTCCAACCAAATAAAAACTACATCAATATCTCAATAAAGGCATAACTATTTTCATATCCTTGTGTTGGGCGATAGAAACTCAAATAATCGAGCAGGATGCATTTAAATTCTCTTCATGAAGACATCATCCAATGCAACTTACAACTATAGATAGACCATTAAGATAATAGAAAAGCAGAACAGAAATGCAGCAAAGAAACACCGCGGATAAACCAATTGCAAATCATACAACAGATCATTGTTCAATTGCCATTTACATTTCAAGTAGGTGAATGATATTAAAAAGAAATCAAGTTCAAAATAACTTATGACACTGAAAACTATAGTTCAAATGCAACAGATACAAGGAGAAAATCAGAATCTTGTGCATATTGCAAAGTAACAAAGAAATACAAAGTGTTACTTGATCAATGTCCCATTATGCCACAGCCAAACAAAGTGAGAAAAAAAAGTCTTGTAAAAATTGGATGTACTAAATAATTTGATCAATGTCCCATTATGCAGTGTTGCTTGACTGCTTTCTTAAATTAACTATATAGTTTCTTCATATCTTAACAAATGACATTTTGTAAAAAAATAAAAGTAACAAACTAATCATCAGTGATCAATAATTAAGTGAAAAATTCCCCATAAAAAATAAACCTAATCCAAAATCAAAGCATCCTATGCACCATTGTGAAAGCCAATGCGACAAATGGCCCATCAATACTTCCAGACAATTCAACTTTCTCTCCATTCCTAGATTGATCAAGAGCATAATTACTAACATCAATAGGACTCGGCAAAAAACTTCTTACACCATAAATAAGTAGTCCTAGCCCCGTGGGATCCCTAGTGCCACCCATGAAAATTGGTACAAATTTCCTTGCTATTGTAGCCCTATGAATTGCACCATCAAGATCAGAAGTGGATATATCGTTGCCGTTACGAAAAGCTTCAGCAAGTTCAACATCAACCTCTGACACAGTTTCAATGAGCTCACGCCTTTTTTCTAACACAAGTGATTTCATATCTTCAGATACTTCTTCATATCTAGGATGCCCTCGTCCGTCGTATGGATCCTCGTTGAAATGATTAAAATCGTGGGATTCTAACTCGACAAGATCAACAAGCCAATGGAAACAATCTTCCCTACCTATTGGAAGTTGAATCGGAGCACAACGATGATTAAGCTTAGACTTGACTTCATCTACAACTTTTGTGATAGAACAACTATCTATTTTTAAATTATTATGTTATTTATAGTAAGCAAGTTCCTTAAGCTTAGGCATGTGAAACTCTACTGTTACAACACAAAAGGATAAAGGAAAATTCATTATCATCTCATTAACTGAAATGAAAGGATCGGCATTATATCAAATTGTGAAATAATACACTTTATGGTAATACTAGCTTTGAATGAGCTGCACCATCCCATGCAGACTCCTATGTAATTAGCTTTCTACCATCCTTATTCATTTTTGAAGACAAACCACTAAATGATAGTGTGGAAAAGAATCTCATGAGTTGTGTCATGTGGAGTGCAAATTGAATTTTGATTGGGCAATGCATGTGGAGTGCAAGAGTGAAAAAAGCCAGAGTGTGTGGACAAAATCAAAAGTTATCAAATCATCATAAACTCATACTCATGTAATGTTTTACCAAATCATCATAAATTCATACTCATGAAATGAAAATATTTGTTTAAATATATTGATTTTGATTAAATTGTTTTTGTAAAATTAATTTTATTTAAAAGTGAGTTGAATGCATAGTCGTTTATGTTTAAATATATTTAGGTGATAGAGTGTGGAAAGGCACATGTGTTAAAATAGAACTTTTAATCTCAAACATATATTTTAATCTAATGGTTGATAAAGCCTTCTTACATTCTCACATAACAAACTCATTCTTGCTAGATATGTCCTATATATATGTGTGTATGTATCTTCTCTATCAAAATGCAAATCAAATCTCCAACAAGCCATAACTAACAAATGGTTAGTTTTTTTTATAATATTTTCTTCATTTGCTTGTTCACCTCTATATATATTCTAGCACATCGAACACAGATACCACTTCTTTTTTTAAATTATTTGATGTAACCAACCAAGATTATGAGATGAGGAAGAGGAGGGAAAAATTTATAATATACAGTCTAACCAATGTGTCGGACCAAGTATTTCTTGCAAGAAAAGCAAAGGTGAGGAAAACAGTTCCCAAAAGAAATGATCCTTCAACGGTGGAAAGGCAATGGTGGAATGGTATTACCTTTAATCTTTTAATTGTCTCTTATCTTGTTTTTACATAAAAAGGGTCGCTTCCTATTCACAACTTGAATCTCAATTTGATAACCATGGTTGAAACTATATAAATAACTTATATTTTCAAAGGTGGCTTTTGAAATCACAGAAAGCCATGCAGTTGTTCAAGGCTCAGACAAATATTTTTGGTTTGGCAAGCCTCAATTAGTTCTTCATCTTATCCATTTTTCCTTGTTAGTGTAATAATTGAATATAACCACATGTGTTAGTGTCTCAATATGCATTTCAAAAGTCACCGTAAGCTTGAAACTATTGAAGCATTACCATTTACCACCATAAACTAATCTAGCTGAACTCATGTTTTGAAGGGTTCAGGTGCTATGCCTCAGTGCCTCTGCAGCAACATGACCCTTCCGTTATATATGCTCTGGTTACACAGGTACTACTCATTTTAGTTTTGTGAGTTTCTATTACTTGATGATTAGAGTCACTCTTTTTCTTTGATTGATGTCTTTTGAGGAAAAAAAAATTGGATAAACAAATATTAGTAGGTCGGTGATTATGTTAGTTTTCAGGGTTTTGATCCGCTTATTATAAGGTATTGTTAGTCCTCGCCTTATTAGTTGGTTTGTAGGACCAAGTTAGAAGATAAGTCCAAATTTTAAGATGGTATCAGAGTTTACCCTTCATCAATTGTTGAACCACCCACATTGTCCATGATCCATAATCTATTCTCCTTAATTGTTTTGAAGTTATTTTAGTCTAATTGAGATGATAAGTCATATTACAAACTTTTGATTTTCACGACACTGTCCTCATTTACCATCATTTATACATGCAAGTACTAAGATTTCAAAGTTGGTAAAACTTTTGCAGACAGGAACAAGAATGAAAATATCAATATTTGATGAGCAAACATCAAAGGCCTTCAAATAAGGGCACAATGTTGTTAAAACGAAGCGTGGACCGAAACCAGGAAAGCCGAGTGTTCGGGCAGCCGATTCAATGGTGCACTCTATTAGCCCCACGCTACACCAATACAAAACCACCGGTCACTCAACTCGCACTGTTTCAGCCTATGACGACCAAGATGGTTACCAAGCTGATATTGAATTGTCTCCGACGTCACCAACATCAAATTTGCTAGCAGTAACATGATATGAGTTGTCTTGTAAGTACTGATTGATTTTGCTATCGGTTTACCCTTTTGCATGTTGAGTGTAGAAGAAGAACAAAGAGGAATTAATATGCATGCATTTTTGTATAAAAGTTGGGAAATGTTTGATGTATTAATTTGATCATGTTTGAAATTCCAGTAAAAGAAGCTGGGCACTCGAACTGGGGACCAAAGACTTAGAATTTGCAATGGGAATGGCTTACTGCCAACAACATATGCATGAGTTCTTCAGCTGTCCACATAAACCGATGACCACGCCGCAAAATTCTTGGATTTGAGTTTCTCCGACGAAATAGATTCAGGCATTCATCCGAAAAAGAAGCCTAATGGTAGAAAAGACATCGATGCAATCAATAAGTCCAGCAAGTAATGTTTATAGCTGTGGTGTTCATAGTTACTGGTCGAATTCCTTATTCGATTGATAATTGCTCAGTTGAAAACTAGGCATCACATTATCTAAAATGGGACAAACCTCTCAAGGAAATGGTAGATCCAATTCTAGAAACTTAACAAGAAGATCAATCAGGTGGAATACGTTTCTGAATTGATTAGAGTTTTTGTTGATCCCAATTCGGAGAAGAGACCGACTATGAATGAAGTCAGTGAGACAAAGAGAACGAAAATGTCACCTGATTTTACAGTTCCAAAACTTTCTCCACTTCACTTTGATGGGATGAGATTGAGATTTTTTCTGCATAATCATGTTGAACTCAATCAATGAATCAGATTTTAGTTAGTAAAAGAGAGACAGACAAAGACATGATGTTGATGTAATATTATGATCCTCGTATGCATTGCTATGTTTTTGATTAAAAAGTTGTTAAACAACTTAATAATATCATGAGCGTTTATCTAAGTTTTTATATGTAAAGTTATTTATAACAAAAGTTAAAATAAATGCAAACTATTTCTACACAAGTTTTATAAGATGTTCCTTATAGGCCATTCTAAAGAGATTATAAAAATAAGATGAAAACATCGTATATATTTTTGAATTTTAATAAGCGATGTCAAATCGTCTAAGTGTGTGTTATGATTGAGCTGTTAGCAACAGCCCCCATGACTATGTTATTTTTAGAAGTTTCGATGTATCGTTTTTGGTTGATTTTAGTGTTTGTGTCGGTAGATAATTTTAAATGGGCCTAAGTCATAACATATGAACACAAACTAAAAAATATATATTCAATTTTGTTAAGACTTAAATACGCTTTGGGTATCCGTATTTTAAAAAATTAGTTATTTTGGTCCTTCTATTTTACTTTTTTCGTAATTTTGGTTGCTCGTACCATTTTTGGGTATTTTTTATGATGTGGCAACGCTTATTAGGCCAGGTTAAATTTCCAAGTTGGCAGACATATGTCTAAAAAAGCATTGTCTTGTCGTAAACAAATGCACCACATCATCTAAAAATGATCAAAAATTGAGATGAGAAGCCGAAATTGAGATGAAAAGTAAAATAGGGAATTAAAAACCGATTTTTAAAATAGGGAACATGAATCTTGCAAGAATGACCAAGAACATGAATCTTTGTAGAGCTTGTGCTTTGAAACAGTGTGCTTCTTGTTTCTTGAGTTTCTGCTGCTGTTCTTCGAATGACGAAGGTAGTTGAAGTTGTGCTGTTGTTCTTTGAATGAAGAAGGTAGTTGAAGTTGAATCTTTCTTGAGTTATAATCTTAATCTTAGTACCAACTTCATCGAAAGTGGCACTTAGATCAAATGAAAAATCACTATTGTTCCTGTTGTTGAACTTGAGAGCTTTCATTCTTACCAAGAGAAATTGTTTTTTTTCTTAGGAATTTGAAAGACATTTGCCTTGAAGGAACTCTATCACCAGAACTTGTTGTTTTCTTTTTCTTTAGAAGGCATGTTCATGAAAATGAAGGTTCTAGGAGCCTGCTGGAATATCACAGACAACATCGTTGTCCTTACCGATACTGTCATAATCGTACTTCACCTCTCCAGAGATCTTCTCCTTCCCCGTAAGCCGCCGCAGTGCCACCAGTCTTGAATCCACCTTCTACTGGTCAAAATGCTTCTGAAGAACAAACTAATAGCATATCATCAAAGAAAAATCAAGTGCCTACTTTTTCTGGAGTCACTACAAGAAAAAACGCATTTTGCGACCTTTAAAATGGCTGATTGCGACTGTTAGAAGGGTCGCAAATGTACAATTGCGACAGTTCCCCAACAGGCGCGGATGTTGGGGTCGCAACTGTCTTTTGCGACAGTTCAGAGAACAGCCGCACCAACTGTCGCAAAGTATGTGGTTTAATTTATATTAAATGGACTTGCGACCCCTCACAACAGTCGCAGATGTATAGTTTTTTTTAAAAAAAATAAAATTGAATGAGGCAATTTTTGTTGACAATTTAAATAAATAAATTGATAAACGCTTAAAATACGTAAATATATAACTAAAAATATTCAAATCTCATTCATACAATTCATTCAAGAGTAACAATCAAAACTATAGATAAATTACATAGTTTAAACTACAAAATTAAATCCAACATATATAATTCAACTCCAAAAACAAAAACATGCTAACACCTAAAAACAAAAAGATGTTGTCAGCTAAAAAACCAATGCCAAACGAAACTGCAGCGGGACCACAAAATTGATAAAAGAGCTTCAACAATGATTGGAGAAGCGAACATGAACTGATGACCTTGCAAAACAAAATTGCAACTGCACAGACAACCAGAAAACTAACTCAAGCAGAAAAAAATTCACAACGAACTGCAGGAAACAACATGAAAGGCAACCAACATCCAAAAAAACTCAAAGAGACATATAGCTGAAACAAAACAGTGTGAAATGCATCAACAAGGTTTCTTTTAATTTATTCAAACAAGGTTTCTTCTTCTGAACCATTAAGTCACACAATAACAAGGTTTCTTCTTCTGAACCATTAAGTCACACCATAACAATTGATCAAACTAATGAGCAGCTAAGGTTAAAGTTGACCTAAAACAAAACAGTTTTAACTTGCTTA
>Ga0315915_1004955_pt1 | contig 16658 bp, 11 predicted proteins | sample MpolbnodulesMG_FD_207738 | JGI IMG/M metagenome (GOLD analysis project Ga0315915, IMG submission 207738) | Medicago polymorpha root nodule microbial communities from Los Angeles, California, United States - branched nodules | ecosystem: Host-associated > Plants > Roots > Nodule | place: USA... | reverse complement strand
TACTCAAATAGTTACATTTACATCATAACAGCAATAAAGATTGCTCCTGTACACTTCCGTGAAATGAACTTACGATAAAATGAACTATGAAAACAACAAGGAGGAATCTACTATCTACTATACTATATATATTACACAACTATGAAATCTAAAAGAATTTTTAAGAATTCTATCTCGAGTGAAACAATGTGTTTAATTCATGATATGTCATTGCTTTATCTCTTGCAGGTTTGGACAATCAATATGAAAAAGTTCTCGAGAAAGCTTATGCATGAGGCATATTTGACTCAAAGCTAACCAAGAATAACATGGTTATGGGCAAAATGATAACCTCGGAGGACAACATCAGTTGACCCGTCAAATGGAGAGGTAGCTGGAGGGTTCTTTAATGCAACTCGTGCAAGGATTTTGAGGCAGAGCAGAACCTTTGAATCTCACTTATAGGCATCAACAGATGTGGCTTAGGTTCTGGTTGGTGGAGAAACATGATGAGTATAGCCAAAAAAAAAAAAAAAGGTTGTGTTAACTTGTGTCCTTTAGGCAATGTTAAGAATGTCAAGGCCACAATGATAGTTAGCTATTGTTGTAACAACGGTAGTTAACTATCGCTACGCTGCATGTCAGTAGAAAAAAAATTGTCAGAATAATCAATCAATGTAAATGGGTTAAAAAAATACATTACTTATTTCTTGATGTCAAATGCGTCTATAAAGATTTGTGGGAAAAAATATTTTCAGAAGTTTTTTAAGGTATGATGATGGAATGTGATGGATGATTAAGAGGTAGGGGTGTGGGTGTGTTTGAACTGCATCTAGAGAATGATTGTAACAGTAGTTAACTACAACTATAACTACCACTGTTTTTTTGCTCAAAGGTAGTTAACTATCGTTAGGGGTAAAAGCGTCATTTCAATGTGTGTTTAGGCAAATATTGATGTGAGAAAAGCAATTATCAACCGGAATAATGGGTTTGACCAAATCGGCCCAATAATATAGTAGATGGTTGTTTTACCTCATCCAAACTGAAGTACCCTATAACAAATATTATTCATTGTAAAAAAAAATCTTTAAAAATATAATGGGGAATTAGTCATTTTAATCTCTCAATGGGAAATGAATAATCATTTTAGTCCTTGAATGCAGAGAAATTGCAAAAACAGTTCCTGAATGTAGACTCTGTTAGTCAACTTCAGGGACTAAAGTGACTAACGAAGTCTACATTCAGAGACTAAATTGACTAAAAGAGTTTACATTCAGAGACTATTTTGCAATTTACCTGTATTCAAGGACTAAAGTGGTGATTCATTTCCTATTCAGGGACTAAAGTGATTTATCTACCAAAAATAATAAAAATTCTTTTAAAAAAAAAATAAAATCTCATCACTAATAAAATAACATATTTAATATTAAAATTTGGTTAAGTGACACATGGCAACCTGGACCCCACACAGATAGAAGAGAAAGTGTGGTTGTGAGATGAACAAAAGTGTGGTTGTGAGATGAACTTACAAAATATAATGCATGGGGTGTACAATGGAGTGTATGAATAAAAGGTGTTGACGTAACATTTTACTAGTTAGAAGTGAAAAAGGAAACTCAAATTATTGTTATTATTATTCCTCTTTTCCGCCTCGTTGCAGGTTTTTCTTCCTTTCTTCTTATATTTCTCGGTTTCATCATCAAGAAATTCCATATTTATTTCCCTGACTTTATGTAAGTTTTATTCAGACTTGGATTTTATATTCCTATTTACGAATGTTTCATGAATTTTGAGTTATTTGTTTCATGAATGTTTCATGTAATTTATCCAACAAATTATCACCATTTTGCATTCTGATTTTTTACAGGGGAATAAATGAGTGCATCTAGTTCTAAAGGGGAGGGATCATATGGCGAGTTCATAGAAGCTGATCTTGACAGTTACGAAAAACTGTTTCGTGCATTTATGAAGAGAGATTCTTCTGTTATAGATTTTTTCACAACAGGGGAGGGATCAGATGACAATGCCATGGCTTATCCTGGGCGTTACAGTCAAATATTTCGCGAATATATGCGTTGGAGTTATGGGGGTGTAAGTCTTGAGAATTTCACTTTTGTTAAACTTACACACACTCACAGCACACTATCCAAACACTTTTAGATGACTTACATTAGGCTTATTACCTCACCAACACTCTTCAGGTGTGATATTCCTTTTTGAATTGTAGATCTGCAATTTCAATTTCATAGAAGAAAGAGGCTTAATGTAGATACAGTTGCTTCGTTTATTGTACTCATTTTATTTTGTTAGATGAAATTTATAGCCCTTCTGATGTCTATCTTTTAGGTTTCTTTGAGATTATTTATTTATGGCAACTTGAACTTACTGCTTAATAATATATGGTCTACAACTCTACTCTTTTATATACAATTTAAGTGCACTTTATACAACCATTTGGATGGTTTTCCTTGCAATTTAATACATGTGCCTTTGTTTAGCTATTTTACATGTGTTGGTTGGTTCAATTGCCAACTAGATTTTTGTTTTGTCCTTATTGTTCAAAATCTGTTATTTCTCTTTTGTAAAGTTTGTCACCTCTCGAAATTTACTTTCTGCATCCCTTTACTTCTTTCCTCGTTTATGACGGGAAAATCAGATAATTGAGTGTAATCGTGATTAATGCTTGATGATTATGCTATTGCAACTGCTAAATTTGTCAAACAATATATGATTCTGTACAGAATATGTGCATTCTAAATTCTCTAAGCAGTATATCATAGCTTATGATCCCCATATATGTAAAGTATAATACATTAGCTTCATTGGTCTTTCTCTAAGCAGTTCCATTTTGTTGAGTTGTGTAGGGTGGCACCAAATTCACTTGATACATAGTCACCTCCTCCATCAATTCTCAATGTTTTAATCTTGTGACCACTTTGTCTGTCCACCAAAGATTTGAATTTTTTTAAAACTTCAAACACCTCACTTTTCTTCTTTATCAAGCAAGTCCACAACTTCCTACTATGATCATCAATAAATGTAACAAAGTATCTGTTACCTCCGGTTTATTCTACTTGAATTGGTCCACACACATCAGAAGAAGATTAGAGATAATAAAAGGAGAGAAAGAGAGAGAGATCAAAACATACACACACACATATAAACACATACATACACACATACACAATAACAACAAGATATTAATATAGTTCTATAGTTCTTTTTACACACACACACAACAATAACAACAACAACAAAAAGAACTAAAGAACTATATTAGCTCAAGTACACCCCAGGATCTCAGCCGAGGAAACCCTAGGAGAGCCACCGACTCCGACTACCGTCCTTGTACGATCCATACTAGTTCTAACCAACCGCCCATCCTACGTCCTCTACGTTTTTGATAGCCCATCTTTGTCTCAATAGTCTTTCAGTGGCATGTTTTGGTCCTCTTTCCCATTACTTATAAAAAGTGAGCCAACAGTTCAGGTACAAGATACTATCATTACCGCCGACAATTAGACATCCAACCCGTAATCGCAACGACCCAATTGCAAGAGCAGAGCTCTACCAACTGGGCTATATCCCCCCAAGCCAAGTTGAAGCATGCATGAAGGAGTCAAATCAGTCTTTTTTATTCTTTTCCTTGGCGCAGCTGGGCCATCCTGGACTTGAATCATTGCACCTAGCCACCTACGGTCCATCCAATTGGGAAAGAATCAATAGATTCCTTTTCGGGAGCGATTCATCCTTCCCGAATGCAGCATACAACTATACATTATACCGCGCTCTCCAAGTGTGCTTGTTTCCCCTTCTTCCTTACCATGACAAGTATTTGTAGAATAACAATACACATAAACAACCGTCTAGCTGCCAAAACTGAAATATAGCTTAGCAGTTACTTGCCAAAATAAATTAATCATTTTTGAAGGTTCCGTCTGATTGTATTAGTAGTCTGTCATCTATTATAATTTATTGTATTTTTTACACTTTCCTGAGGATACTAGTTAACCTTTATGAAATTGTTGTAGGAGACTGATCCCAATGAAGAAAGAAAGAAAAAAACTGAAGTCGACATTGGTGTGTTTGGAGCTGTAGCTGTAGCTGCAGTTTTTGTTATGGGAGTAGCTGCTGTTGTGACTTATAAATCTCAGAGAAAGTAATGGTAAGTTATAGGTTGCTTTGGGTGAACACCCTAAATTTCCTTTTATCATGTTGATATAAGTGTAGAATGATTTCAATGTATTTTGATGATAATGGATGTTTCCAGAAGACCTATTATTCTCCTTCACACACACACACACCAACTTTGGCATGTCATATTGTTTCTAAAACCATCTTTTTTTCCCTCACACACTCTTTTGGGTTGAGAGGGAAAGATTGAGAGTGAAGAACATAAAAGCGTTATTGTGGTGATACGCAGCGATACGACGGCGGCGAGAGTGGAGACGATTAAGTAGGAGACGTGAAAGGGAGAAGAAGTTTGGACTTTGGAGGATATGGTTGAGAAGAAGAGGAACAGTTTCACGTTGAGCCTGTGTTTTTAATCTCAGCCATTGGTCTTTTACCTGAGAAATTATTTGCACTCAATTATTATGATATTTATATTATAGCTAGAAGAATGTTGTTTGAAATCGTTTTATGTTAACTTATTTATATTTATACACCTCGTTTTGTGTTAATTTAGTTAAATTTTGACACTTTTATGCACAAATCAGTTTTTAGATACTTAACTGATCATGTGAGGCCGTATCTGTACAATCACTTTTATGAACAGATTTCCCAGAGTATTAGTATTTGTACCATAACAATTGCAGTAGTGATGGTGCAAGGCCCATATTGTTGTTTGTGCATGTGTGTATTGCATGTTTTCACTGTATCTGTTATTGCCGCAAATACTGTAGAATGTACTAACCTTTATATGTTTTCTCTTGCTTGATCTTGTGAATGACAGGAGAGCCAAACGCAACAACTGGTGGGTTCTCGATGGAAGAATAACAAAGGTTCAGTCATGCATGAAAAAACCAAGAGCATCAAACCCAAATTTGAGTTACAGACCTAGTAATAGTCTAAACACAAGGTTTATGCATTTGGTTGTTGTTGACCTGGGATTGCAAAAAACATCCAATAATTTGAAATCGTTTTTAAGCTTTCATGATTGAATTATTAAAATGTCTACATTGAAGTTGTTGCTTGCTTGTTTGTTGCTTGCATGTTCCTCGACACACAAATACGAATGAAACATATTGAGGTGTGTTATTTGAACCATTAGTGTGTCAACTTTTGAGACAATCGTAAACTTATAAAGAAAAGTAAGTATTGACACGGAAACCAAACCAATAGAGAGAGAGAGTAAAAATATAATGTGAGTATGAGAAAGAAAATTGTAGCAAAAGTTGCAGGTTGTACAAATATTATTTCTCAAACATATTTGTAGAGGAAAAACAAACCCTGATAGCATAGAAACATATGGGCCCTATGGTGCGCAAGTTTTCATGTTGCGTACGGTGCACGATGACCTTTTACCAGTAGATCACAATGTTCCACACGGTAATACAATAGACCACCTACATGATATCTCTCTCCACTATACATGTCGACATCACTGTGGATATCACCTTCCTTGTCTCCATTACTACTTTAATCGGTGTCGCCAACTGAGATTGCTAAAGCTAATTCATTTATTTAGTTTTTTTGAAAAAGAAAAAAAAAATGGTCTCCGTGTGTAACAAACAATGGCTTCTTTGTGCAATTAAAAGTTTTATATTCATAATTGTATGTAGTTTTCTTATTTTGATTTTCACCCACAGTATCCTGGAGGATAGTGGCCACATGATTAATTCATGCTCTATTAGAGGCTTAATTTACATCCTTATCGAACATAAATTTGTCCAACATTTTTAGAACCAGACCGTTTGAGCCAATTCAATCATGATCTAGAGGTCTTGTCGGTACAATTTTCGTTCCGGTTTTAAAAACATTGGTCCATGGGCCCTTTATCCCTGAGATATTGCAAGTCACTTACCCCCGAGATACTACTGTATGTGAACACATAAAATCAAAGAATTCAGCTCTTCTCCCAACAAGTTTTGCTCCCATCCAACCAAAATACCCCTACGTAAGTTAACTAACGCATGTGTTAATCATGCCTTAGTTTGTAATTTCATATGGATTAATTTCATAATTAGAGAATAGAAGATTGTAATTTTTTTAACTCTTTTGATATTTAGAACTTGAATTATAGGAAAATTTGTTTCGATTGAAATTAAGATTATGTTTGTTTGTTCTTTAAAAGAAGATTATGTTAGTATGTTTTATCGTGTAAGTTTGTTTTAATTTGTTCTTAGAAGAGTAAAAATAGGGGGATGTTGATCTAAAAGACGCAAAAGGAATTTGTTTGAACTTTGAACTTTCATACTTGAAGAGTAAATTACCGAAGTACCCCAAAAATTATACAAGTCACTTAGATTAGATTTGTGAATAAGCAAAAGAGTTATTAAATTTCCTTAGGAGTAAAAATTATCAATCCATACAAAACTTCATAAGGTTCTTTGGTGATTTCATCATACTTCAGGATTTTCATGGGAAACAACTAGTGTTATGTTCTCTACCCATACCTATAAATGAGACTCAAATCGCTTAAGTATAACCAAAAATATCAAAGTTTGAAGTTCTTAACCATAGACTGCTCAACAATCAAAGAAGCAGACATGTATGTTGTCATACTCCCATTTGATGCACTTTGTACTACAATCTGAATTGTTGGTACAACGCCCTGACCATGTTCTACTTTTCCTTCCACAAAGCGTTGCTTCCACTTCTACACATAAAAAGAAAAATAATAATGTAATTAACAAATTAAGAACTTAAATAAAGATTAAATCTGAAGAAGCAATAGAATAAACATAGGTTGTATAGTTTTTTTTTTATAAGAAGCTAAATTAGTCCACCCAAATTGGCACCAGAGATAATCGAATCTGAGACCTTGAAGAGGAACACATTCTCAAGTCTCGAGTCAATACCACTAGGTCAACCCAAATGGGTTACATAGGCTGTATAGTTAGTTTGTACCCCATGTAGAAATAAGGAGAATGATAAGAAAATGGAACATGAAGATGATGTAGAATTTACTAGTAGAGAATGTCATGATTTCTAAGCAAATGAGGTTGAAAGGAACCATCAAAATGTTTGGTTCTATCTAGTACTAGACATTGCACCCGTGCGGACACGGACACGGGTCATAATTATTGAAAACAAAACATTCAAATAATATAGAAAATAATGTTCTTTGAGAATGTGAATATCATCTATGGCGTCACCATCCAAGTTGCGCGAATATGAAGTACATATATCAAATGTGTATTCTCTTCACGTGGATGCAAATTCAACGTATAATCGTTGATCTTGTCAACAATTAAATTTTTTAGAGCTAATAGCTTCCGATGGATTTTGAGTATATTTTTTTTGATCAAAAGATACTTTTGAGTCATTGGAAGATATGTTCCAATAAATTAAAGAGCTTTTGTGCCAAAATGAGAAGCTTATGAGCAATTTCGAATAGTTTATCAGCAAAAACATATAGAGCATACTTCGTTTCAATTACCTCTACTAATACAACCCAAATAAATTGTTCTTTTCATAACTGGTTGTCGTTTATATATGAATGCCTAATTGCTACAAATTGCATCATGAGACTAAAAAAATATCACTTTAGACATTAATAGACCAAATGTGTTCCCTTGATCAGCTACCCTGTTGACTTTTTCTTTACAAATTGCATTATGAATGCCTAATTTCTTTTAAATGTGTTCCCTTGAATCTGTTACAACAAAGCATAAAATAAAATCAGTAACATAACTAAACGATCATTTATTCTCAAAGTAACATATTATGGACTACTCTTAACTCCTTTAAAGCATGAACTCAGGTTAATTACAAAACTGACAGGTTAAAAATCGCACAAACAACCACAATATACAATAAATTTAACAAAGAAAGTAACACTTTGAGGACCATGTATTGCAGGTCGACTCTCCAATTCTTAGAGACAATTATAACTTTTAACTTCCTAATACAATCATATATGATTTCAATATTTTCCAATTGAGAGAAAATTCCCATTCAAATCAAGCGATTTCAAGACAATTTCTTTAAATTGCATAAGAATGTCTTATGCTAATATAAGATGGAGAACAAAAAAAATCTATAAGACGATAAAAATACTAAGGTAGAAAATCCAACAATTCAAATAAAGATAAAAGGATGAAAGAACCTCCTAAAGCAACACAAATAAGCAGAAAAAATATTGGAAAAGAATCCAAATAAAATGGACATCAAACACAACAAACATAAAGGTTCAAAAGTTGGTCATTTTGAACATTCATCATAGGTATGAGATGCCAATCTATTATGTGGGATACTCCTCTACCAATCAAACCTGCAATCAATATGAAGTAGGAACATTACATTTCTAAAGAATGAAACAAAACAACAATTCGTATTCCAATCAAAATTTTATAACATATGTTATGCTATAGAAATTATGCTGTTCTTTTTATATTATATAATATAAAAAGAGAACCCTAGAAAACTTTCGCCAATTCCTACTGAAAATCCAAATTACCTCTTTCTATTTGTAGATGTCGTGATTCAATTTTTAAAATGATAATTTCTACAAATCTAGAACAGAAAAAGATCAAAATGAACATGTAATTTTAAGAAGTTAAAAGAAACAACATAATTTCAACATTGTAATCAAGAGCCGGAGAGCTATACTATATGTGATCATGTTGTGTTAGTTAGAACAGCAGCCGTGATGCAAAAGTAAAAAAAGGCATGGAAAACGCAAACAGAGAACACACGTTATTTATTACAAAATTCGACCAGTTTGTGCCTACCACTCCGATTAAAGAGCGGCTACAATACCTATCTACTATTCAAGGTTGTTTACAAAGTATAACATCTATTTAAATACTATTGTCCAGTTTGAGCAACCTGCCCACTTATCAGTAAACTGCGAGTCATACCAACATGTCCATGTTCATTCTACAAAACATGCCCAGAAGTTGAGCAACCTACCCACTTATCAGTAAACTGCGAGTAGCACTTCAGTTAATATTGAACCCATGCACTCTTGTTTGTTAGAGATAAAATAAAATAAAATATCTAAAAGATAATGGTAATTACAAAATGAGGATTAACAGTCTAGTATTAAATCCATAATGGTAATTACAAAGAGATGTGCTATATCAAGCGAAAAAAACACAGCGAAAGTTTCAAGAACGGTGAATTGGCCAATCATAAATCTCAATTCAGCTGAATGCATGGGAAGTGGTGGGGTACATAGGAAGTTGTTTTAGAAAGCACAGCGCTCTTGAAAAATTAGCGTCTCATTTTTTCGGGATATTTAGCTTTTTCCAATTACAAAATGAGGATTAATAGTTTAGTATTAAATCCATTTATTGAGATGCCAGATAACTGTTTAACCGAAAAGGCAAGGGATCTCTACGGTTATCAAATCAAAAGAATCTGTAATTCACTTATAGAAATTAACTTGTACATAAAATAGTCCATACATTAAGCATGTTAGGAAGCACATTAGGTGAATAATCGACATTGAATCTTTTATGTTGTCCTTATATTTTGTCTCGAAAGAATAACGAGAAATATTATGTTGTTTTTGGCTTTTCCATGAAATGATAAAGTTTTCAAGGAAAACTAAAAATTTATATTAAACAAGTATTTAGGCAAGAACCATATCAAAATCACAAAATCCCTCGATGTTTGAAATGGAGGAAGTTGGGAAAAAAATCATTTTCATGTATTATTCTTTGAGTAATGCAAAATCTCAAGAGCATTATTTAGTTAAGTGTAAGTGGGGGATGAAAGAAGTTGACTTAACCTTCGTACAACATAAGCATTTATTATTTAAATAGAAAACCTTTTTTTAAGGGATTTAAATAGAAAACCTTATCAATTAAACTTCATTAAATTGAAGGATCATACAAAAATATCATTTTTTTTTACAGGAGAGGGCAGAGCCCAAAGAGGAAAAAAAAAAACTAGACTAAACGGACATTCATAGACATACAAGTCCCAAAAACATCATCAAATATGAGTCTTTAAAGCTCACTAGGAGGAGACTCCAAAACAAGCAAATACAGATGATCGTTAGTAATGCTAATGTTTGCAAGGCAATCGGCACTTCTATTTCCTTCACGTCAAGTATGGTTAATTTTCACATGTCATCTCATCTTTAGAAGCTTCTGAATACGTTGGACTAAAACAGGGATATTCCCGTTGAAATGAAAATTGTCAGAAATCACGTCGATCAAAATCTTTGAGTCGTTCTCCACTATTAGATGAGAAAAATGCTCTCTCAAAGCGATGTCCAAACCCAAATACAACCCCCACGTCTCAGCATGTAGGGCATCACATGCACCAATCTTCTTAGTGTAGCCTTTAATCCATCTACCGACTGAGTCACGAAAAAGTCCCCGCAACCAACGATCTTTCCTCTATCCTTGCAAGCGCCATCACTATTCAGCTTGATCCAACCTTCTTGCGGCCTCTTCCATCCTATGTTGATAGACTCCATAATCTGAGGTCGGCTATGAAGAGGTTGTAAATTACATTCCTTAATGTCTTTGACGAAACTCTTGATCAATAAATTTGGGTTGTTTGGCGCCTCTGGAAACGAGCATTTTTTTTGGTCAAGTAGTTTAGTGATTAGAATTCACTTTTTTCAAGGTGAATAAGTGGGGTATATGGGGTTCGAACCCCAACTCATGCATATAATAATAATACAAACTGAGCTATGCTCGCGGAGACATTTTTATATACACAAATTTCAAGACCAATCCATGGTCACAAGACCAAACAAATAGTGTTTGGTCGCACACACATAAACAAGTATTTTTTTAATGATGCAAAGAAACTTGATGAAAAAATAATTAAATATTTTGAAGATAATATCTTCATGTTAGTGTGTTCAAAGACTATTTATTTGGTCTTGTGATCATAGAAGAATAGCTCTCACCAAAGGTAGATAATATTCAATTAAAAAATGTGAAATTCTTTTACCACCCAACGCATCTTCCAAACGACCCTAAAAAATCCAAAAAATTCCCATTTCTTTTTTTGTTACTGAAAAATTCCCATTTAACTATACTGAGGTATTTACTTCTTCAAAAAAATAAAATAAAAAAAGAATACTACGATATTAACTTAACCATGGTTTATTCGTAGAGTCTTAAAACCCTCATAACCCTTACTCTCATATTACCCTCCTTTACTTCTCTCTGCCCTATAGCGCAACGCCGTTCACAACCTTTGGTCTGCGAATCGTCGGCGGCGCCGTTGTAGGTCTCTCTCTCTCTCTCTCTCGCTATCTCTTATTATACGCGTTTGGAAGAGCTTATTTACAGTTTATTTAGGTTTATGTTACGACATAAGTGGTTGTTAATATTATCTCTGCTTCCTCTTTGTTCTCCAATGTTATTGATTATGAACGCTTGATTTCTGTTGATTGTTAAACCTAAAGTGGGTTTCTTTAGTTGTTCTTTTTTATTCTTTGATTTCATGACTATAACAGAATAGAGCTAGCTAAATTGTTAACCCTTTCGTTAGGGTTTTTGCTCTGTTGCTTGGTTTAATATAGAGGTGGTATGAAAGGTGGGAAATGGAATGTACACTAGTTGGTTGATTGAATATGCATTGAGGGTCCTAATGATATGTTTGTGTTGTGAAATTGATTGGATAATTGTTTTTAAGGGACAATCTAACACATGTTTTTTTGTTGTGAAGGGTTCATTTCAGATTTTTTAGTATTCTGTTCAATTTGTTCAAAATGTAAAAAACATATTAATCCTACTAATTTAGCATGTTATTCTATTTGTTCAACTTGGGTGTTTCATTTCCATGTTACTTTGTTAGTTTGTTTTGATATAACAGTGAAGTTTAAAAGAGAGTAGATGGACATATTTAATTCAAGTTAAGTGGAGAACTCCTTGAGTTTAGTATAACATATGAGCAGTGCAGTTTGGAGTGATTGGGGTTAGGTGAAATGGGGATGGATGGTAAGAAAGGAGCAGTGGCACTAGGTGAAAATGCGAGAATAAGAAAGTAGTCATAGCTTTTTGGGTGCTGGTCTGTTGGGGGGCTAGCTTTGCTTTTAGAATTTTTCTTTTTTTGTTTTATATAGCTGTTCCGTTTTATGCCTGCTGCGGTTTGTTTTCCTGTTCTAGCAGTTTGTATTCTGTTTTCCTCCTTGCTCGGCTTGTGCAGGTTATAGTTTTTAATATATTCATTGACTATTAAAAAATTAAAAATTGCTGCTCATTTAATTGTTATTGTGACTTTTACAGATACTCGTATGGCTTCACCTTCTACTCAGCAGCCTCTTCTTTCAGTCGATATCACGTTCGATAGTAATAATAAAAAAGTGTTTTGCTTTACCTGTGACAAAAAGTTCATTGATGTACTTGGTAGTTTTCTCACCCTACCTTTAGGGTCCATTGCTAAACTCATTGAAAAAGAAGGAGAATTAGGGGTATAAGATTTGCGGCCATCAGTAACATACGTGATGGTTTGGATTTGCTGCTTGATGACCACTTTCTTGGCGGGTCGAACATGAAAACAGAGATTTTGAATCAACTTAATGCTGTTGAGAAGCATTGCAGTTCTCTTGTTATAGACCTGAACCCTAACCGGGTTGATGAGCTCTTTATATGCTCCACCAAGAAATACCATTGTGATGTAGTCAGCCATTTGAAGGTGGTGGAGGACAAGGATGGTGCTTGTAAGTGTCGTAAAGGGGTTCTTAAGCATCTGATTCCCCTGCGGAAATCTCTTAATGGTTTTCTCACAGAATCTAGAGCTAGATATATCGTAAACGATGATTTGTGTGTCTTCCCATTTTCTTTTGATGTGGATTTCGACAATCTAGGCTTTGGTTTGGTAAAACCTGAGTCAGAGAAACATGTATTCACTAAAAAAAGAGTAATCTCTTCTACTCAAATTATCAATTCCATCTTTTGAAGCGGCAGCTTGTCAGGATTCAATTCCATTTCATCAGTGAGATATAGGTCATCGTCATCATTTCCTAAAAACTCTTCTTTACCGGTAATTTGGCGTTTTGAGTAGCAAAAAAAGTGTGGCGCTTCATCCTTGCATTGTACCACATTTCCGACCCCATCTTGAAAGCCACAAGAGGGTCGACAAAGAGATTCTTCAAATCCAATGGCAAGTATCCTTCGTTAAGAACTGAAACACTCTTATACAAATTATCAATACTTTCTTATATAATTGGTTTAGAAAGTATTGATAATTTGAAGAATCTCTTTGTCGACTCTCTTGTGGCTTCCCACATAGGGTCGGAAATGTCATTGGTACAATGCAAGGATGAAGCGCCACACTTTTTTTGCTACTCAAAATGCCAAATTACTGATAAGGAAGAGTGTTTAGGAAATGATGACGATGACCTATATCTCACTGATGAAATTGAATCCTGACAAGCTGCCGCTTCAAAAGATGGAATTGTTTCGAAAGCTAAAAAGGATTGGCAGACCATGCCACGTTCGTGGTACACATAGGATTGCTATTTAGCGGTCTAGAGACACCTCGTACACTGCAAGCTCATGGAAATAAGTCTAACAATTCGTTCACTAAAAAGATCATAACCATTGATCAACACGAGGTACAATGTTTTTTTCATTAAAATTTTAGCAAACTCTCGGCGGTGACTACATAGTTCTATTATTTTAATGCAGCGGCTGGAAATCTTAAGAGCTGCTCACAAACAGCACTACATGCTGGAATTAGTAGCATTCTTAGGAAAAGGGATCAGGTAATTGAAACCCTTTCCACAGCTGTACAATAGCTATCTTGCCACTTTTTTCTATATGATTTATTTTTTACTTTATTTTTTGTATGATTAGAGGAAAAGGACTGGAGAGATATCAGATGATGGTAAAAATATATCACTGATCAGGAATGAAACTGACAACCTCACTAAAAAGGTAGTTAATCGGTTTGGATTTTTTGTTATGAAGCAACTATAATTTAGAAAACTACTAATTAAGTGAATTGCAATGATGCCCAGGTTGCTCAATTAAATGGTACTATCATGGATGGAGGACCTAGGATAGAAGACTCAGAGATTGGTGATTTGACCAGCTCTCTAAAAGGTCAATTACAACAACTTGAGTCTATAGTTATGGATGCAAAGCTCACTATAAAGAGAGCAGAAATTGAGTTAAGCCTCATCAAATGGTTTACTATTTTTGTTAGTAGATCTAGGAGTATTATGGCCTGATTCTGACTGTTCATCTGTGTTTGTGCAGATTATGCGAGTAAAGAAGTGCATGAGCTCGGTCAGTACATTGCAAACTAAGAATTCTTCTGAGAGGTAGATCGGGTGGACTTTAGATGTCATGGCTGACTTAGGAGCTTATATGCTACTCCCAGTCTTTTATGATTTACAATGAATTCTATGAGATGCAGTTTGGCTGGATTTTATTATTGTTTTCATCTAGTTTTATATTTTTTTAATTGTTTTGCATGCCAACATATAAATTTTAAACAAGTGTCAGATTTATATGCAAGTCAGTGTCATTTTCTATCTTTACAGGGGAGACATATCTTGTCACTTTTTTTTTTCTCTTCTTTTCTTACATGTGTTACTAATCTCAATTTTTATATTATCTCACATGTTCTGTTCAATTGTGATATTTATAGAAGAAAAAAAAATTGCGAGTATTCATTACTTCCAAGATATAAAATATTTCTATTTTGAAATGGCGTTTGTTTAAACTTTTGTAGCGTAACAATGTCATTGTTGGATAATATACTTATTAACCCTCTTGTCTTGTTAGTAGCGGATCTCAAATTCAACTCAACAATAAAAACAACTAAGCCTATGTAAACCTTTTCTAAACTATCATATATCATATTTGGATTAATTGTAAACCTTTTTTAATAGTTTTTTTTAGGTTTTCTCTGCCTCATGTAATCTCCTTACTAAAAAATCTAGAGGTCTTCTATCTAAATGCCAAAACTAACAAAGCATATTTTCAGTAATCTTTTATACTATACGTGTTACTCTCTCTCAAACAAGTGTGTGCATGTGTATAATATAGAGTCTCTCTCTCTTAAATAGAGATTAACAAGTGTGTTACACTAATATGTGACTTTTTTCTCTTGTAAAAAAAAAGTGACTTTTTTCTAAACATTGTAGACTTTTTTTATTTTTTTATGTTTAACGGTAAAATTTTATCCACAGCATTAAACAACAAATTGAGTAACAAAATATTATGCTGATATTGTTAATCTCTATTTTTTAATTTTAAATTAAAGAACGCTATATTTTGACAAAAAAAAAAGTTATATTAATATTGTCAAATAATATAATAAATTATGGATTTGAGATTTTCAATTTAAGGGATTTAGGGATTTGAGATTCAAGTTGGGATATTGATTTTTGGTTCAGGGACTATAGTGACAATTTTCTACTTTCACTTTAGTCCTTGTGACACATTTAACAGAATTATTTAACGTCAGAGACTAAAGTGCAGAGTCAGGGACCTCTTTGTATTTAATCCTGAGTCAGGGACCTATGTGATAGCGAGGTGCAGAGTGAGGGGCTAAAGTGACCATTTACTCGTATAATATATAAAGATAGTCATAATTAAACTTGTGCAACACACCGTTTATATAGCTATATATCTTAGAAAGACATGAAAAAAGTTGTTGCTGTTATTGGCTTCACTGAGTAGCTTCAAACCTCATTCAGCAAGCCACACATCCTCCCTGATTCAACCGTACAGTAAAATTGATTATACATTTTATTTTTATTTTTTTATGTTTAAAAATTTTATTCTAGCAAAATTATACAAAATATTCATCATTTATGTATTTAGTCATCCAAAAGTAATTTTCATTAGAATTACCGAAACACTACTATTCAAAAATTCATTAAATCATGTATTTACTTTTAATTGAAATTAATTTATTAGATTAAGTTTGCAGATGCTCACAAACACGTGTAAAAATTCCATGTAAAGTGGTTACTCACTGCTATTGATGAATAAGTTACTGATTTGATATTATTGTAGATCACTTTTAGTACATTATTATTGTAGATCATAACAAACAAGAAATTCCGTCAAAATAAATAATCAAGAAATCGTTGATACAACAACCATTCATTATCTAATTCTACTCTCTGCCACTTTAGAAGACTCAATTATAAGAGTTTAAGTTTTGTTGTAGATAATTTGACACTAGCAATGCCTTCCATACATTCATAACATCAAACACCAATAAACTTGTACCATATTTATCATTATAATAAAATCTATATCCACAATATATTTTATGACCAAACACAATCAATATTATTCTCTAGATAGTAGATATCAAGCATCATCCATACTAGGGATGTCAATGGGTATCCACGGGTACGGGTAGTATGATATTCGTCCCCGCCCCGTTGAATAAATATGGTACCCATACCCGTCCCCATATCCGTGCGGGTATCTCTATACGGATATCCGCGGGTACCCATGGATTTTTGATTTTTTTTTTTTTGTACAAAGAAAAATTCAACTTTTAATTACCTGCAAAATTCAACTTTTAAAGATCCATACATAACATATTCCATTCAAATTTCATAATCCATA
>Ga0315915_1004954_pt1 | contig 16659 bp, 6 predicted proteins | sample MpolbnodulesMG_FD_207738 | JGI IMG/M metagenome (GOLD analysis project Ga0315915, IMG submission 207738) | Medicago polymorpha root nodule microbial communities from Los Angeles, California, United States - branched nodules | ecosystem: Host-associated > Plants > Roots > Nodule | place: USA... | reverse complement strand
ATTTTTATTGAAAATAAATAATTATTTATTAAAAAGTTATGTATTTAATACAAAATATACAAGTTCCAATGCAAAGTTACTATTTAAAACTTCTTAACATGTGCAAATTTGCACATGATAGAAAAACCCTAATAATAATAGAGAAAGGATTCATCGACTCCAAGAGTAAGTCTAAAGAATTTCTCTAAATCTTGACCCTTCATTTTAATAATAATTAATGCTTATGATTAATTCATAATAATCGTTAAGGTGGGATGTTTTTAACTCCTTTCAAGTCCATGTCAATCCTGGCAAATGGCAATATAATCCTTCCTTTATTCGTCTCTCTCTACCAGCACTTTTGATTTCTTTCAATTTTCAAAAGCTTCCATGCTTCTCTTTTCAGGTTCTTCATTAGCCTGTGATTAGGTTCTTCACAGTGAAAATTATGGTTTTTTTTTCTTCCTCCAAAAATCTCATTAGGGTTTATCTGATACAACATCTTTATTTGTTATTTTATAAGAAATTGAGTCTATGTGCATCGTACAAAGAGGCTGTGAAATCTTTGAGGAACTTAAATCAATTGGCTCTATTGCTATTTTGTGGTGTCTCACGGCTTTTGGATGATGGCTTACAAAACCATTTCTTTCAATTGATTATTAATACAACACCATTTTGGAGTAAGGGGAAGCAAGGATTGGAACTGTCACCATCTGGATATGTAGACTTGAGATGAGAAATACAACTGTTAACATATGTAAAATTGGAGTCCATGCATGTACTATAGTTATCTAATTTCTTGCGCTTCAATGGTGATTAATAAAATTTTGATTGTTCAAAACTAAAACAATGATTGGATATTGAGAGAGACAAGAATAAAGGAACGATTATTGTCATTTCCCAGGATTGCCGTGGACTTAAAATTAGTTAAAAACATCCCACCTTAACAATTATTATGAATTAATCACGCCATTAATTATTATTAAAATGAACGGTCAAGATTTGGAGTAAGTCTTTAGACTTACTCTTGGAGTCAATGGATCCCTACTCATAATAATAATAATAATAATAATTATTATTATTATTATTGTAGTTTAAATTTTATTATCATCATTATATTATATTTTATAACAATATTGTGTTGATCTGGATGAAACTAGATTATGATCTCTTAAGCAAGATGGAAAAAATGTGATTAGAAAGAAAGACCCCACTAAAGATAGTCAACCATGTTCTCCCTTATCCATCGACAAAGTTAATAAATCCTTATAATAAGATCACATGTTTATTGTCTTTTTTAATAATTTAAACATATTAACCAAACTTCCCTTCAAAAAAAAATAAAAAATTTATCCTATGATAGATTATCTGGATAAATCAAACGACGTCATAATGTTATATCAAAACTATATTTTTATTCAACTCATTAATCTTTAAATCATTGTTGATTAGTATCTCTTATAATTTTTCTAAATCATCTTTTATCCCTAATTATTTAACTCTCCTACATCGAATTTACTCTCCATACTACATAATCCACATGTCAAACTTCATTAACATATTAACCTACATAAAAATTTAAATATTTATGACATTTAAATTTTATTATTAAATATGTTATCATATCAGGTCAAACTTTTAGACATTAAAATGACATTTTAGACATTAAAAAGATCACCGTCATATAAACAAATCAGAGTCAGGGATGTGCAACCCATCCATGCAAGCAAAGTGTAATATTTAAGTAATAAAATCAATGGGATAAGAATCACGAGTCATATTTCTAACATGAGTGTGGAATGACCTATCAAAATTTTCTACATACAAACAATCCCAATTTTGAATTAAGAAATGAAATATGAGCAGGAGCTGTAATCGTGGAAGTGACCGCTAGGGGTTTCATACGATGCTTTGCTTGTCTCCCAAGGCATAAATGAATTCTGTCACAAGTTGATGAATACAAGAGATATGAATCATTGATAAAACATAACCACAAATTATGCTCCATGGATGACAGCATCGTAGTAGACTGTAGTTTGAGATCCATTTCAATTCTTCAAGAAACCCGTGTTGAATGAATCATCAAGTCGGCCGAACCATGAAACGAACTCTATAGCATATGGTCAGCATAGATCACAAGTTGAACAGATATGGAAGAGAATGGCCATGTACATTATATCAAGCCTACTATAGTGATAAGAATGTTAATAAAAACTCTCGTTATTCGATTGCTTTTTTATGTGTATTCCTCTTCTCGTCCATTCTATGATGGAACAACTTAGCCATGTGTCTCCTTTCACAATCCTGCACGTCAAAAGACAAGAAAAAACGTGATTTTGACATAACTGGTACTTCTAAAAAAGAATAATAAATAAAAACAAAGTTTACACAAGTTGGGTCTCGGGAGCTCGTCATGGCTAAAGAAAAGCCTCAAGACTAAGAGTACTAGAGTATGCTAACATATGTACCTACATATTATCCACCAACAAGGTCATCGGTCCTCACATCGGCAGGGGATTCGAACTCAGGTCCTTGTGGGAGCTGAGTTGAATCCTTACCAACTAGACAACCGACGTTGGCACATAACTAGTACTTTTATCCCCACCCATACAATCCTACAGTATAATCTATTGTAGGGGAAAGCAACTATCTATATGAAGCTATGTTAAGCTTCTTCACCTTGAACATATTAAGATGAAAAGGTTTATCAGGATTCATCCTTCTCAGCTTTTGATATGTATATGCAAAACTCAGCTGATCACGAGGAGTAAATCGTTCAACTTCATTGAACCAGAGACAATTGAACAAATTTGACATAGGGGTGTGTGCCCTAATAATAAAAGAGCCTTCTGGTACATCTGTCAAAAGAAAAAATATGCATAAGATAGTAGATTTATTAGTCAACAAGTTTGGAGAATTGACACAAGATATCGTTTAAAGAACATACTGCTTGGAAGAAGCTTGTTTAGATCTGATGCATTAAATTTTTGGAGTCCATCAGCCCGGTAAAATGCAAATTGTTGATCTATAACTGTATGATTATACTTGTTCAATTTCTTGTTTTGTGCTACCTCTTCCCAAACACAATGCCGATCATAGTGATTGGATATTGCAAATTCATAACCCTTTCGCCACAAGAAGTACTCCAAGATGAGTAAAGGATCAAGCTGCAGCCTTAATTTGCTATCCAACCAAATTGAATACCTGGAACAAATTTCAAAGAAATGCATAAGCATAAAAACTGGTAGAAAAAAAAATGACAACCAGTGCTTTAAAGCTCCCTTCATAGTGGCGGATTCGGGGAAGAGTCTAAAGAAAATTATATACAAAACATAGAACAATTAATCAAACAAGTAACAAATAACTTATAAACAAGAAAATTAATAATGAACCAAACACCAAAAAGGAGTTTATAGGTCTGTTGTACATCCTCTTGCTGCAATGAGGGCTTGAATGTTCCCAAACCCAAGAAAATAAAGAAAAGCAGAAAGATTCATTTCCCATGTCAATTTAGGCTAGAAAGGTTGGGGGAATGTGAATACACAAGACTGACTTTGATAAGCTGTCAATTTAACCATGTGGTCATCTAAAAAGGGCAAATAGCAGATGATTGATACTGAATTAGGCTACAAAAAAATATGCTTTTCAAGGAGGAGAAAATGAAAATATTAAAATAATAAAAATATCTATATTTTTAAAAGTGCCAAAAGTTTTGTTAACTACACTGATTAAATAACACAGTTTTGTTTCTACTATGAAACACTAACAGGAAACTGCCTTTTACCATTTTGACCGCATAGAAAATAAATGATACGAAAGGATTACTTAATAAGTTGCAAGATCCTATATTTCAGGTACATATACCGCAAAACAATATTATTAAAACACCCCAAACTTATAAGACTGACTGAGGCATTATTTGCAACTATATACCAAGAAGATGTGGAACTTTCATAAACACACCAACATGTTGACTAATAAACGCACCCCAAACTTATGAAGACATTTGGAATAAGTCACAGACCTATGAAGTACTGTCACAAACACAGACACCAGACACGACACTGACACCAACATGTAGATAACATGTAGATACCAGTAATAATTGAAGAAAATAGAAGTGAATATATGTAATCATAAGCGATAATCATCATATCTGTCTTAGGGCCCGTTTGGATTAGCTTATTTTAAAGCTTATATAAAACAGCTTATGCAAATAAATAAGTTTTTATGTATTATTTATAAGTTTTTAAGGTTATTTATGAAAAAACAGTTTATGAAGATACAATTTTCGCTAGTGAGAACTTATAAATTAAAATAAAAGCTTATTTATTTACATAAGCTATTTTTCATAAGCTCAAACCAAACGGGACCTTAGTATGTAATGCCACTTAGCAGTAACCATGACTAAAACATCACCCAAATTAATAATTGTCAAAATCGAAGGTACAGTACATATATCCAATCAGATTTACACTCACCTTGCAGAGGGAAAAAGTCGATGGGCCAATAACTTTGGTATTTTGCCCACTCGCCGCATATCATCATAAGGTAGATTCTTCACTACCACTAACTTCCAAAAGCCAATGAAACCCATTCTATCCGGTGGATGGCCCTCAGAAGTAAGTGTCCGCACTGTAACCTCATCAGTAAACATAACAAAGCAGACATTCTTTCTTGACAAACGACTGATCTGAAATCAAAATGACCAACAACATTGTAACAAAACATGCTATATAACAAAGCAGCCATATGATAATGAAATTCTTGAGTAGATTTTAAGACCTATTTGGATTTTAAGACTCATTTGAGCTCTGTACTGGCATAAGCAATTGTGAGACTGTTTGAGGGAGCTTATGAAAACATCTTATCCACTTTTCCTTTTTCAGCTTATTTCGAACAGCTCTCTAAGATGATTTATGAAAACTGTTAATAACTTATATGAAAATAATTTGACGTTATTTTATCTATGAACCGCTCTCTAAGATAACTTATGGAAACTGTTTGTAGCTTATGTGAAAATTATTTGACTCTATTTTATCTATTGTTATAGAAATAGCCTATACATAAGCCATTATATGATAAGTGCTTATGCTATAGGCGTTTACCTAAGTTGTTTATCAGGATAATTCAATGCAACACATGGTAAATAGCTCAGTCTTTTTCTCTTACATGGAAATCAGAATACACTATTTTATTGGAAAAACATCACACCATGTGAGTCTTAAATTAAAAACTCCTCTCCCAGCACACAAGCTGAAATGAAAGATTAACCATTACCGTCTTGGTGGCCGGGGTCCTTAAGCGATCAGAATTTCCAAATATGCATGAAATCACAGCAATGTGGCATCTGCTAATGTAACTTTCATCATCTTCTGACATGTCAAAACCAGTGCTGGGTGAACCTTCAGGGCCTTTAACAAAACCACATTTTATGTTTTGATCACGTGCCAAAAATGAATTTTCTCTCTCTTCTAAGCTCTGATGGCCGGCAAATCTTGGCGTCCATTGTTCTACTTCCAGTGGCTTCTCTTCTGTCTCCACGTATTGTAAGTTAAATCTTGCAAATTTTCGACTTTCTAGTGGTTCTACAAGTTGGGATGTTGAGTTCAACAACTTCATCTCACAAGAACCTGTAACATAGGTGACAGGCAAGCAGGTTTAGGAGCTTTTACTTTTCCTTTTTTAATATATATATTTTTTGGATAAAAGTGGTAATATTACAAATAGCAAAAGTTGCAGCAGATATGAAATATAAGTGAAACTTATTTTCCGTGCAGGTTCCTATAAACTGACCATATTTAGATGATCATCTCCTGACTGGCAGACCAGAAAAGAAAGAAGTTCAACAAATTTCTTAAAATGCATAAAATTAGAACATTCTCTGAAACTTGCAGCTTTTCCACAGATTATGATGGAAACCCGAAATGCAGAAACAGAAATTATGTAATGAAATAGGTAAAACAGTAGAAAATAGAATGTGTTTAATTGATGAAGAAAGCAAATTTGTACAAGGGAGTGAATCTCAATCTACCCCAGAGATGGAGAAATCTCTCTCTGCCTAACCATAATGATTCACTCAATATTCTTCCATAATCCCTACAATTCACTCACCTCACTGTATATATTACTAATTACTAAAGCATAACAAACCTCCCAACTAAGCAGCCTACCCTACTCCTTATTTACCATATATCCTTACCACATTCTTTATTACTTGATACCCCCTCTTTCCTTATGACCCCTACTCGGGTCTCTATTGGATTATTAGCCTAAATATTCAGTTCCAGTATTCAAGTCAGACAAAGGAAGTCATCAAGTAACTGTCAGTGATCAGAATCACTGCATTTTTAGACCACTGGTACATTGAAATTTAATACATCATAAGATGGAGGATAGACAAATGGCATGATAAAAATTGAACCAGTATTCTCTGTAGCACACCAAATGGCATAATAAAGCAGGTAAGCAAAAACAACAGCTTCATTGTTCTATATGTATTCAGTTTTCCTGGTAAAGTTATTATAAACAAAGCATATGAACGGATTGGTGGAAGAACAATACAAATTCATTTAAAGATATCAAGTAGGAATGGAACAAAATAAGTAAGCATTGAGCAGAATAATTCAAAACAATAAAAATCTACCCATTTAAAAAAAAAAAGGAAAAATCAGGATGAAATCCAAGAGGGGCCATACAACAAAGAAGCAATGAGTCCGACTTCTTGAATGTGCACATTTCCGTTTTTCAATCAGAATGGTTAAACAATTACTTCAACATCTCTCGATATAAAAACTGGAGGTTTTTCTGACAAGTGTAAGTCATTAGATGGCTGGAGGAACCAAATTAATGAGCTATAAGTTAACTTAAACAGAGGTTTCAAAGTATTCACGGGTTGGAGATAAATCATTTCCAATGGGAAAATCCAAAGGTTCGGCTGGAATTTGTAAATGCAAGTGATACTTAGGTAGTTAGGTTCAGTGTTAGCAATGTTCCCTTCTGAAAACAAAGCCAGGGTTGAATGTAAAGAGACAACAAAACCCCCAACAGACCGCATAAAGTTCTAAAGTTTAATTTGTAAAACTAGGAGATATTGAAAAACAAAGTAAAGAAAGAATAGGAAAAACATATGGTTACCAATATATTAACTTAAAAGTAAAAACTGTGAGAACACAAAAAAAAATGAAAAGAAACAAGAATGAGAAGCAACAAATGCATCATTTCAAGGATATCACAACCTATATTCCTATTCGAGTAATGAAAATAGCCAGAATATTCCACCTCACTCCAACAATAGAATTACCTTGAATTTGCAAATTTCCCTAAGACTTCTATTCAAGAACTGGCCCCCAAAAAAAAAATATAAACTAATAACAAAACAAAGCTATATTTGTAGTCCCTATGTATCAATAAGATGGATGTGACATAAGTCATTACCAATTCTAGTCTTAGTGAATCATTAATAGCAGTAAAGAGATAACAAATAATCGCGACCAAATACAAATGCAGATAACTCTCTAAAGGTGGCTAATACAACAACAGATGATTTGAGAGAAGAATAAGCTTCACCTGAGTATTTGCGACGCTTGCCTTTCCTCTTTGTTTCAGGACGTGATTTTCTGTTCGTTCGTTCAGTTGCAATATCTGCAAGTCTCGAATTTGTTTTTCCACCATGCAAATTTTTTTTGTTAAGGGAAGATTCCCCATCAACATCCTCCTCAGAAGTAACATCGTCATTAGTTCCCATATCAGAAGAATCATGAGATTCTTTCTGAACTTCACTGTCCAAACTTAGTGCATTAGAATGTTTCCCTCCCATATTTCCACTATCAGCAGAGTCTTCCGTTTCAGGATCATGAGAATCGAAAAAGTCATCATACTCATCATCAATGTCAACTGCTGCATTCTTCTTTTCCATATCAGCATCATGCGGTAATTTCCCACCATCTCCAGCGGAGTGTCTCGCATTTTTCAAAGAAGCCTCGTATTCTGCTTCATACCTTTTCAATTCATGACGCCCCGCTTCATTATACAAGCCAACACCTTTTCGCCTTAAACCCATGTGAGAACCGTCCTGGGAAAACTTAATACTGTGATTCGTCTTTACACGATTAGCATCATCAGCATTTGCATCTCCAAGATCCTTACTTATCTGCTCCTTCATATCCTCATCATAACCACCATCCCTTCTCCTATCATCCTTATCCCAATACCTCGAATCTCGGCCACGTCCCCCAGAATCATGTCCAAAATCAAGAACTTTCTTCTCTATTCGTGGTACATTTGTAAGAAAATCAGAATCGCCCTTTATATCATCAGTATCATCACCCTTGTTACTTAATTCTGCAACCACAGATTAACAAACTTAAAACCACATAAACAAAATCACTTTGAAACAATAAAATGAACAATGATTATTATTAAGCAAACATTCTATTAAATTCCCAAATAACTAAACCCCAATTCAACCAAATGCAAAACCCCTAAACCAAAACATCAACAATAACAGCCAAGCCTTATCCCACTAAGTGGGATCGGCTGCATGGATCAAATTATGTCATAATGTTCTATCATGAACCATATTTTGGTCCAACTCATTAATCTCTAAATCTTTCTTAATAGTTTTTTCTAGGTCTCCCTCTGCCTCTGGTGATCTTACTATCCTTCATCGGATCTACTATCTTAACTACAGAATCTATAGGTATTTTCTCTACATGCCCAAATCACTTTAGTCCACCATCTTTTCTACTATAGGTGTTACCCCGACTCTCTCTCTAATATTGTTATTTCTGATCCTATCCCAAATAACAAAACCCCAATTCAAGGAAAATTACATATTCAAACACCATTTTCCAACTCAACAACTTCCCCTAGCAACAAATCAATAAACCACACTGAAATTCAACCAAAACCCACAATGCTGATTCCAACAACTCCAAAAAAAGCAAACACACTATGAATCAAAAAACACTAACCAGAACTCAAAACTTCACCTTCTCTGGAAATGTAAGAAAACACCATGAAAGTAACAACAAGTACGATGAAGAGAAAAACCAAGATTGCAACCACAGAAAACCGCACTCCTCTATCGGATCGTGCCGATCGCCGGAGCCGCTGCTGCTTAATCCCAACACCACCTCGAATCCCAATAGCAACATGATCACTGGAGCCATTGGTGCTATGCAGATCGTGAGACCCTACTCTCACCCCAAGCCTCTCCGTTCCCGATTGCCTCTGCTGAGCCATACCATAACACACACACAACACTGTTTCTCTCTCTACACTTTCTCTCTCTAAAAAATAAGCACAACCCACATGGTTATTTTGCTCAAAGATTCAGAATTTGAGTTTTTAGGTTGAAGGGTTAGTGAAGATTTTTGGTGGGTGGTTGAAGAAGAGTGTGAAGCAAGCGAAAACAGAAGACGGTGGTTGAAGAAGGAAAAAAAATGGAGTGTGTGTGTTTTTGTCTGTGAAGGGAAAAAAAAAAAAGGTTTTTTATTCAGCTTCACAAATCTCAATTTTTAATCAATCCAAAAAAATTAAGTATATGAAAATGGAAATATAATTATTGAGCAAGTAAAGCATGAGTAAATAATGAGTGAGAAATAGGTTGCCGGCGACGGTGTGCCACCGGTGATATTAGGCGGAGGATTGATTATTTTTACTCACGGGAGTGAGAGGTGCATATCAATAAGTGTGGGATTTTTAAAGATTGGTCCGAATTTTAGTAATTACTACTCCTATTTACAAAAGACATTTCAGTCAACAAAAGTTAATGTATTTAGTCTAATTTTTTAACCAGATACATCAACTTTTGTTGACCTAAATTTTTCTTATATAAAGGATCGGAGGGAGTATATTATAGTGTGTAGACTCAGACATACAATTGCGATGTTTTGGATTTTGAATCCAGATCAATGTGTTTAGTTTAATAGTAATATCGACTTTATTGTTTGTTTATATACTCAGACTTTGCGGAGCTCAGCTGAACAATATTCTTTAAATTTTATATTTTGTTGTTTGTTTTTGGAGTAATTTGTATGAGTGAGGGAGAATGATTAACCAATAACAATTTGATTATTATGATAACTGCAAGTAGTATATGGATTTGTTTGTTTGGTTGTGTAGTCGTAATAAAGAGAAAATCATGTGATTTGATCTAGTTTTGGAAGATTTCATATGATTAGGTTTTAGTTGAAGAGATCAATTTTTAGTTTATGGAAAGAGATTTGATTTAGTTAATTAACTAAATACCACGGATGAGATGAGAGATTCTGTAAAAGGCGACAAAATTCATAAATAATGAAACGCGCCTGAGGAAAACACCGTTTTCCCATTGATAGGCACGTTTTGTGAGCAATAATTTAAGGAAAATTGCTAGCCTCGAGTATTGCCAGCATTTGTCAGAAAATAAAAGTGTGTTGCCAGCCAATAAATTATTGGCTTAATTGCACGATCTTGGTTCTTCATGTTTTAAAAGTTTTAAGTTGATCCTTTGCGTTTTAAAAATTTCAAGTTTGTTCAAAATGTTACTCACGTTGAATTGGAATACATTAGTCTCTTCCGTCACTTAAATTTAGAGATTCGGGTTGAAAATATGGATGATGAAACTTAACTTATTTAAAAAATCAATTTTAAAACATTTTTAATTTTTTTTTGTTTTCTTAAACTCAATATCATGTCGCTGATGGGACTAATTTATTTCAACGTGAGTAACGTTTTAGACCAACTTGAAATTTTTAAAACGTAAGGGACCAACTTGAAACTTTTAAAACATAAGGACCAATTTGAAATCTAAAATAAACATAAGGGGTCAAACATGCAATTAAACCTAAATTATTTATTCCCTTAAAAAGTTATTTTTTACTTATTTTTCCTTATAAATGTGAGTGCATGAATAGTTGTTTAAAGTATATGCATGATTTAAAAAAAAAAAAGATTAATTGATTTCATTGATTTTTAAACTGACAATTATTTTTTAAAAAAATGTTATGGTCATTTAAAAAATTGTTAAAGTGACAATTATTTTCAAACGGAATGGGAAGTATGATGTGAGTTTTCTATATTAAAAGATCATTTTTTTTTTAGGTTTAATAGCACTTTTGGCCCCTAAGTATCAGAAAGATGCAATTTTGACCCCTAATAAAATAAAATACAATTCAGCCCCCTAAGTATTGCCTCTTTTGCACTTTTGGCCCCCAGACCAATTTTGACAAAGTCAATGCTGACGTGGATGCCACGTGTGTAATTTTATTTATTTTTTATTTTTTTATTTATCTTTTAATATTTCTTTTTATTTTTTTAATAAATAAAAAATAAAAAATATGCATGTGGTCTCCACGTCAGCATTAACTTGGTCAAAATTGACTTGGGGGCCAAAACTGCAAAAGGGGCAGTACTTAAGGGGCTGAATTGTATTTTATTTTAGGGTAGTGTTAACTTGTGCCCTTAGGGCACATGTTAAGAAACCTAAAAGAAGAAACATTTTGTAAAATTTTGTGCATTCAACTCATTAAAAAGTTAAAGATTCAATGCAATGCACACATTTAAATAAAATATTTCTATATTTGATTCATTAACTTGTGCCCTGAGGGCACAAGTTAACATTTCCCTTTATTATTTTATTAGGGGTCCAAAATCACAACTTTTTTTATACTTAGAGGGTCAAAACTGCTATTAAGCCTTTTTTTATTTAACTTGATTTTTCTGTTTACTTCTCTCTGGCACACCTTGTGCGAGGCAAGTAAAGAGGTTTGGTTCTTCAAGAAAAAAGATAACTTTTTTATATCAAAACAAAAATCAAATTTTACGAGTTTGTTTGATTGCAAAGTCGTCTTATTGTTCCAAGAATAATGTTAGCAATATTTATTTTAACCAATGCTTTAAAAACCAGATAAAAAAACGAATCAATGGGATCTCTAGGTTAGGGTGTTTATGGTGTGGTTATGATCGATTTTGAAACAAAAACTTGTCTTGTTGTTGGATTTGGTTGTTTGGTCGGGAGGCTGGGGGCTTTTCTTTTATGGGTATTATGTTGGTTTTGTGGTGTTTGTAGTTGGTGTAGTTGTTTTTCTTTTTTGTGATTTGGGTTCTCTTTATTGTTGAACCTTTTATGATGTACATTTGTTATGTTTCACTTATAAATGATTTCTTATGCGATTCTAAAAAAATCGAAAGAAAAAATTAAATGCGGATTTATTCGGTTTTGAATGATGAATTTAAAAAATTTGATTGGATCTAATCCCTATTAACGTGGTTTAATTTGGACCGATTTTTTTTTTAAGCCAAAAAGCTAATTAATTAAAAAAGATACAGAAAGTACAAAGCTAGGGGGGCATGCACCTGACTCAGTAAAACCACAAAAACAACCCGAAATGGGTGATACAACGATTCAATACATAGTGGTATTAAAAAAACAACCCTAAACAATCACTACCAAGGACAATCCAGCGAACCCACGCATGGGCGCGAAACCGAATTGCAAAAAAAAAACGCAGAGTGAGCATTCAGAGTTTTGAGTAGGCGTATGGATCGTCTGCCAACACAGAAACGGTCCAAGTTCCACAACCCACTTCTAAATGAAGCAAGTAAAACGCATTTTCAGGCCAATCTAACAAGATACGAACCGAAGCACAGAGTCATATCAGTCTTTAAACTTCAGCCGTAGTCCAGATCATGAACAGACGACGAAAATTCAACACAATCCATCAACGACGCGCAAGCAACCGCAACAGATAAAGTCTTAAGGTACGATCAGCGAGAACTACCGTCAACACGGAGCTTCTACACACGTAGCCCTTTCGAGCATCAACAGACTAAATAACCCAATCTCAACTCCGATAAACCAAAATCAAGATATACGAACAAACCAAGTCGGAAACAAACCCACCACCCATCAATACTTCATGTAACAAAAACAAAAACAAAACGTAAAAACATCACAATACTGACATCGCAATACATCAACGAGCACAAATCAGCCAGCGAAACAATAAAAACTCAGTGACACCGCTACAGTTCAAGAACAGAGCAACGACAATCTGGTCCAACACTGAGGAAGGCCGAAACTACGGCAAACCCCAAACCTGCAAATGAACAGAACGACGCCAGATCTGAGCAACACCACCGTAAACCACTGAAGTCCAACACAGAAAGACCCACGAGAGAAGTAACGGCGAACGCAGCAACAGAACTTCAAGAACAACAAAGTCACAAATGCACTGAAAAACCCATTTTTTCGACAAACCGCCGCCAGAAAAACAAGAAGAAGGCGGTGTGGATGGTAAACCCACCGTCACACCACCACCACCAACATCTACATCTTGAGAAAACGAAAGTTTGGATAAAAAGGGGGAAGGCGGTTTGGTTGTGTTTTAGTGAGAGGTCGGAGAGAAAATGAAAGATTGGACCGATTTTTATATGTCCAAATTAAAAAATTTAATTGTTTTTATTAATATTATAAAGACACGATAGAAGAAAAAGTTTGATGCAATGTGTGACTCATAATATGTTAAAGACTAATATTCTAGAATAAAAGTGGTTGATTATGTTTGAAACAAATAAAATATATAAAAAAGAAGTGAAATAAAACTAACAAGTGGTATTGAAAAAAATTAAAAAAATCAACAAACAATATATAAGGTTTTCAAAGAGATGACATTTCTCATCTTACGCCGGTTTTGTGAGGTTATGTTAGGGTTTGGAAAAACAGGAAGAAATGAGATTAAACACTAAGTTGAATATAGATACAAAAATCTCACCAACACACAAGCGGGCAAACCCATCGTTCACAGGAGTTTTGCGGAACGCAAGGTTTTTGTGTTTAGACTCAGCTCGCAAGTGCAGGACATGAAAACTCATGTGCAAGTTCAGTGTAAAGTTAGGTCTCAATGTCTTAATATGAAATGTATATATCTATGTTAAGAATTCAACGACTTTGTTTCACTTAAAAATTAGTCGTGTGGCTTAAGCTATCGCCAACATACCAAGAAATGGTCAAGTTAAAAATTCAACACAAGAAGTTTAGATTGGTTGTTGATTTAAGCATTGAAGGTGGACGATTTAGAATTTGGGTTGATCATACAATTTGTAGGTAATAGGATTTGATTTTCAGTGATTCAATAATCAACTTGATCATATGAATAAAACTTAAACTCAAACCTTAAGGTAAGAGTGAGACGAATTTGGCTGGGTCATGTGTGTGGTGAAGGATAGGACAAACAACAATATCAAATTTCTCATCTTTTTTTGGGGCTTCCTAATTTTGTTAAAGTCCTAAAATGTAATGAAATTGGAGGCCTAACTCAACCTTACAAAATCGGTTCATAAGGTGAGGATTGCCTCCTCTATATAAACTTTTATCAAGAGTCTTATCTATCCGATGTGGGACATGAATTTTTCCCAGTACACCCCGTTACGCCCAGCACTCTGTGGGCTTTGGTGCGTGAATCGGCTGTCACGCCCGGCAGCACTCTTTGGGCTTGGTGCGTGAATCGGTAGGTGGCCCATGAATTCAACAAGCTTTGATACTATAATGAAATTGGAGGCCTAACTCAACCTTACAAAACCGAATCATAAGGTGAGGATTGCCTCCTCTATATAAACTCTTATCAAGAGTTTTATCTATCCGATGTGGGACATAGATTTTTTTTCAATAAAAATGTGATTTAATTGAATAAACGTGCTATAAGATCACTTGGACTAAAAAAAAATATTAAAAATATTATTAAGGTGTTGTGTGATTTATGTAAAATTATGTGACTTGATTTTTTTTAGTAAATGTGACACAATTTATATGATATGCTATGTTATAAATGATATTGTATAAATACTTAGAATGCATATGATAAATGCTAAGTGTCTTGTGTATTTATCTAAGTATCCTTAATGTGATGTATATGTGGTAAATGTATTTATGTGGCGTACCATAATGTGAGTTGTGCATATGTGATATGAATATGTGATATGAACTGTGTAAATGTATTATACCAAAAATTATTATGAATATGTGAATTGTGAAAATATGTCTTGACTATGTGAGTGATAAATATGAATTATGTGATGCGTTATAATTGATATGTGAAGATATTTTTTTAAGAGGCAAAAATGAATTATATTATCACACCAAAAAAGTCATCCAACACAAGACGTGTCTAGGAAGACTTCAAATTTACAATGATACAATATTCGAATGAAATAGAAACAAAAACAACAAGGAAAAGGAGAAAAGCTAAGCTGCAACACTTAAGCATGGAAAATGATTTAGTCTCCAAAAATTGCAGTCAAAATCAACTAAAACATATTTCGATTTAAACCACTAATATGCGAGAAGCTTAACCTTTTCACTTAATGAATGAAGCAGTTTTTCCTTATGCTGAAAGATGCACCTATTTCTCTCTTTTCAGATAACCCAAACAACTGAAAGAAAAATAACACATTTTGAGATTAAGGGTGTGATTACTCACCTTCGAACAATTCAGACTTGCTTGTAACCCCATAAGTAACGTATCATCAACAAATTGAAGATAATTTTAATAAAACAGTAAAACATAATTGATATATCATTAATTTTACATTAAAAAAATCAATTTTGAATATTAGATAAACCACATACAATTGATTTTTCACCATTCTCGTTAATTAAACATGACTATTGGAGTCATGTATTTCAATAAAAATAAACACCACCAACTACTTTCTATGTTATCTATCGATAAAAAAAACCACTTCATGTATTATATATGAACATCAGAGTTATATATTGATGCGAGAATAAATATTATAAATGATAGAAATACAAAATGATTATAAATTTTAACTCATGTTCCATTTATATATATATATATATATATATTATCCATTGTAAAAAAAAATCCATTGATGGATAACACATGAAGTTGTTAGCGGTGTTTTTTTAATGGACAAATTATAAATTACATTAGTTATCACTTAAAACTTTCCCTTCCTTATAAAAAAAATTACCACTTTGAACTATGACGAGCAACATCATTAACATCAATTTTTTCTTTTAGAGAAACATCAATTATTTGTTTGATCTATAATTTTTCTTCATCTATTTTTTTTTTCTTGTCTTCTTTTCATTTCTTTCTTCTATTTTCAGACACATGTAAAAGTATAAAACACTTTTACAAACGTACGACTACAAAAAATTGTTACTTTGTAAATTATTAACATGTACTATTATGAAAAATTAAAATCTCTTTAAACATTTACGCTTGCTATATGTATTAGCGTATAGGCAGATGGGCACATGCTATTTTTTTGCGCTAACGTGTATAAATATTTTACTATGTTTCTTTGTGTAATTTTGTTAGTAATTTAAAATAACTTAATTTGAAATTTTAGATTTACATAAATAAACTGTAAATATAAACATAGAAAGAAAAAAAACATTGTTTCAAAACTTTCATTTGCCAATTTTTTTTATCGAATTAAAAAAAAATACTCAATTTTTTTATTTTAAAAAAATACTCAATTATCAAAGTCAAAGCATAGTTTTAAAACCCGGACCGGATCGGCCGGTCCGACCGGTTGAACCGTGAACCGGGGACATAACCGGTTCGGTCTGCTTATTGGATCGGACATGCAAATGAACCGGTCAAAACCGGCATGACTCGCTAAAAACCGGTAAAAATCAGTGACTCGGCCGGTTTGATGAAC
>Ga0315915_1004952_pt1 | contig 16664 bp, 10 predicted proteins | sample MpolbnodulesMG_FD_207738 | JGI IMG/M metagenome (GOLD analysis project Ga0315915, IMG submission 207738) | Medicago polymorpha root nodule microbial communities from Los Angeles, California, United States - branched nodules | ecosystem: Host-associated > Plants > Roots > Nodule | place: USA... | reverse complement strand
CTAACAAAATCGTATCATTTATTCCTTTCCAAATTACCCAAATGGCTGCAAACCATATAAGCTGCAATAAAGACCGAAAAACCTTTGATAAGCCAAGAAGTTGAGTAAATTGGACCAAGTGATCTGTTACACCTGAAGGATCAACATAAGTAACCCCAATCCAATTTCAAATGAGAGGCCATATAGTACTGAACTGATGACAATGTAAAAACAGATGTGCCTCTGTTTCTTCCATATCATAACCCCCTACAAAATTATTGTTAGTAGGCTGAAGAATTCCACGTCTCATAATGGACAAGCAACTTACAAATATTCAGTAAACACGTTAATAAATATAAATTAGATTTGCAGGATCAGTATTGAGTCTGACACATTCAACCGTTTATACGTGATTGTATCAACTATGGCTTATTTTTATTTCTTTTAGGGACTATGGCTTAATCTTTATTTACTTATAAAAATCTATATGATTTTGTACTTGATTTCCATAATTTTTTTAGTAAAGACAAAGCTAGTTCATTTCATTAATAATCAACATATATAAATAAGAGGGAACTTCATAGAAAATACGTGGGTTAGGATGAGATAAGAAGACTCTAGCTACATTATAAACTTTATTTGTTTGCCGTCTAATATAATGCATAATAAAATTACTGTGAAATAATAAAATATCCTTACATCTAGCAATGATATCATTTAAAAAATAAAAGGATATTTTGGATCTATAAAAAAAATTGTGACGTCTATAATGTCTCTCAAAAAAAAAAATGTGACGTCTATAATGTTATTTTTTTACTGACGTCTATAATGTTGTGAGCTTGATTAACTCTTTTAGTTATTTAAAATGTCTAAAACATAGTTTTTTAACATATTAAAATAAATTATATTACCAAACTAAAAGGTTTTTAGCACAAGTTGTGTTTAAGAAGACACATAAGTTACAAATATACAACGTTATCCAATATAAGAATGAACGAACCGAAGCAAAAGAAAAAATTAAGTATGAAAGAAAGAGGATTAAGCATCCAATAGTCAAAATCAAATATAACATATGTTGATTTAAACCACAAGCATGTAGCTTAACCTTTTTGCCTAAAGATTGAATATCTTCCTCTTGCTAAAATATGTGCCGATTTCTTTCTTTCTAAATTAACTACACTCCCTAGAGCCATATTATGTCAAATGCCTTTCGAGTTTTATTTGTTAAAAATTCACTTAAACCTGCAAACTGAAAAAGATGATCAGATAGATTCCCTTGAAAATAGTTTTTTTTTTATTTTTAGAAAGACCTTAAACATAGTTAAGTAACATGATTTGACAAAATTTATTTATTTATTTTTGGTCAATCTAAGGCAGGGAAGACTTCAGACTCAAAGCTCGCTTACGGTGATACTTAGAATTTGATAAAATTTATTTTTCATCATCTATCTACTTGGACAAATGTTGTTGATGTGGAAGTACTACAACTATATTCATCAATAATTTAAATAAAAAATAGCTAATTTTAAAATATCTAAATGAATAGTTATATTAAATTTTAGAATAGGTAATTTAGAATTATATGGTTTCTACTTCTTGCTTAAAAAAATGATTTCTACTTCTAAAGCAAATAATTTTTTAAATAGAAAATTTTGAAATTATATAATATATATGTATATTCAGATTTTAGAAATTTCCATAAATAGATATTTTAATATTTTGGGAAATTTTTAATTTTAGTTGAAATTGTATAATGCAAAATTTCAAATTTGTAATATCTTTTTTCTTAGGGAAAATTAGTTAATATCTATATCTCAATTATATGATTTTAGAATTATTTTTTTAAAAGATAGTCTACTCTCCATGAATAGATTTTTTTTAATGTTTTTTCAAACTCCCATAAATATAAATTTGTAGATTTTTCAATTCTGAAATAAGCTTAAAAATAGATTTTAAAAATTATATAATATCTTTTTTTTTTAATTTCAGATTTTTTTCTTCAAAGATATTATATTTTTCTTAAATTGATCATTTTGATTATTTTTTTTCAAATTTTATGATATACTTTTTCGGTTAAAATCATACTCTTCGTACATATATATTGTTTGAAATTACCATAAATATTTTTTATTTTTTGAAATTTCGGAATAAATTTTTAGTTTTTTAAATTTCTGAATGAGTTTTAAAATAAATATTTTCAAATTATATAATATTTATTTCTTTATTTTAATGAAGATAAATATATATATATATATATATATATATATATATATATATATTTAAAATAAAAAAAACTACTCAACGCACAAGGAGTTCCATGAATTGAGAAAAAAAAAAATACAAAACATATGAAATGCATTGATCTCAAATTTACAACCTCAATAAAGAAGTAAAACAAGACCAAATCTTCGAACATTGGCAACACCCAAATATAAAAGAGGGTGAGTGTCCTGGTGGTGAAGATGAAACGTAAAATCATACATTTTAGCTATGATCCATGACCATGATTAAAAAAAAAAAAATACAATAATATCAAATTTACAGCCTCTTCGAAGATGAAAAACAAGACCAAATTTTCAAACATTGTCAACACGCAGATGGGTGAGTATTCCGATGGTGAAGGTCAAACACAAAATCATGCATTTTAGCTTTGATCAATGACCATAATAAAATTACCATGTCAAAAATAAGACCCGAGTTGTTCTCTTGTTGAAGAAAAATAATGTTATTTTTGAATTTTCAAAAGAGCTATGTTATTTGTACAACTCAACTTTTGGGACAACCTTGTTAATCTCTCTTCTTATTGGTCAAAAATAATAGGAAAAAAAAATGAAGAGAGAAAATAATAATATAATATGAGTTTAAGAAAGAAAGTTATCTAAAAGTTGTACTAAAATGAATGTTCATATATCATTTCTCTTTTCAAAAGGCCAAATACATGTCAACAATATAGCACGATACCTTTTTCACTTGTTTACTGTGAGGAGCCAACCAAAAAATTTAATGGCATAAATCGAACTATTATTGGGCATTAAACAATAAAACTCACCACATTACATTCACCCAAACTTTACCAAACATCATACAATAAAAAAAAATATATGTTGCGTATTTTAGTCAAGCATGCAATCCGACATACAAGGTCATCCTTTACAGGGTGCAGATAGTTCTACCAAGCGGGACTCAAAAAATTTGGGCCCAAAAAAAATTATTTTTGTTTGTTTAAAATGCATGTAAGAACGTAAATAACGCAGTAAAGATTTCAGATCAAAACATATGGCTGAGTGGTAGAATCTTGCATTGCCAACCCTATGGACAGAGCCGACCCATAGCCCGTCAAGGCTGCGCTATGTCATCGGGCCTCCAATTTTTGGGGCCCAATATATATATATATTTAATATTTAAGACACTAAAATAATGGTTATTTATCTATTAAATGCAAATAATGATCAATCCGTTCAACATGCTTCAGTGGCGTGGCTAGTAATAATGGTTATATATCTATTAAATGCAAATAATGATTAATCTGTTTAGTGTGCTTCGGTGGAGTCGCTAGTTTATGTTGAGTATAAGGTCATATGTTCAAGTCCCACCAAAGTGTGATTTTTAATAAAAATAAAATTAAATGATTATTTTTTTGGGGCCCATAATTTTTATTTTTTTTACATCCCTTTTAAAACTAAAACTGGGCCTATGAATTTGTTAAGACGGTCTTGCCTATGGACTAGGGAGGGTTCAATTCACCTAGGATTTCATTATTTTCTTTTTAAATTATTTTTTTTCAGTATGAGAGGGCTTTGATTTGGGTCTAATTTACCATGGATTTGAGGCTCACCTATCATCAATACAGTGTTGAAAATTGTCTTTTCACATTTCACACAATGCTAAAAAAACACCATGATTGAGCTCAATTCTCTTCAATCTATGTATTTACAACTAAAAGCAAAATATAACTTTTTTTTTGTCTTTAGAGATCTTTTTGTGATAGTTATAATGATAAAATTTTTATGTTTACGGAAGTTATTTTAAATTTAAATAAAAAATTTCTCTTTAAAAAAAATTATGTTTTCGTTTTATTAGTGGTCTCTTTTTATAATGAGAGTCGAGTTTCCAAATTCATAAAAACGACCCTGCCGACATGCATAAATGAGTATACATATGAGAAACACATCAAGTTGTCTTTCGTTGGTAGTCTATCTTAAGACAATCTCCAATCAAATATTAATACCTACCAATTTATTTCAAGAAACAACGTTTTACGGAGAATCGTCGAAACATACATTTGATTTAATCACCTCATAAGCTTCTTTGGCCGAATAGATTTCACCTAAATTCTAATTTCAAAATCAAGCATCATTCACATTTTTCTACAATTTACTTTTGAGTCAAAAACATTGTTCAAATAATTAAATACTTCACCTCTAATCTCTTCCACCCCATATGCTCTTTCAATGTTAACTTCATTAGCAAATATCTTGTTATTTCTTCTTCGACTTGCAACCATTTCATTGAAAAAAATTGAATTTGCATCACCTTCCTTTAACCACAATGCTCTTGTTTTTCCTTTTTTATCAACATTTTCACTTCTTTTGTCTTAACTGCACTACCAAAATCTATAACATTATAACTAATTACCTTAATTACTCAAATTCCTCCCTAATACATCTTTTTCAATATCACTCAAAACTCACTATCTCTAATCCACTCCCAACATTTTTCATGACCCTTTCCTCCATACCAACAAATTGTTCTGCAATGTTGATGACGCTAAAGTCAAGGACTGATTTTACATTTGCTCAAAGTTAATCTTTCAACCTAAATCAAATAAACATCATATTATGATGTAAAATAAAAAACACATCACACAAAGACAAGAAATCAAAACAAACAGAGTCGCGCAAAGACGATGAAATCACAAAAACAAACGAAATAAGATTGAAAATATGTAGAAATCACTTATTTAACTAACAAAGAAACAAAAACAATCCGGAGAGGTGATCAAAATTGACTCTAAATCGTCCATCTTCGTATATCAAGGAGAACAAAAGTGATGACTACTAAGGTTTGAAAAGGAGAAGAAAGAGTTTAACATTTGTTGCAACTATATTATATCATCCATAATTTTTTTTATTGAAATTAAATAATAAGAAGTTTTTTTAAACTAATTTTATACTCTTCATAGATAGGTACTTTTAGAAAATTGAATTTTATATTATTTGAACTTTGGTTAGAAGGTAAGTAAGTTATAATCAATGATAATTTCAGTTAGAATTCAAATTCAGATTCTTTTAAACGATAGTTGACTATTGTGTGTGATGTAAAATTCTACGAGAAGTCCACCCAAAGGTAAGTAAGTTCCCTATTTTTGGAAGAAGATAAACTAATTCACCCAAATTGACATCTAAGAGAATCGAACTGAGACTTTAATAAAGAACGCACTACAAGGTCTCAAGTCAACACCATCAAATAAATAAGTTTTTTTCTTGAAGAAGTTAAACTAGCTCACCTAGATTGGCACTAAGGAGAATCAAACCTGAAACTTTGATGAAAAACGCAATCCAAGGTCCGAAACAAACACTACTAAGACAAGCCAAGTGAGTTAAGACAAGTTCCCTTAACTATATAACTAGGGATGGGAATTGGTCAGGCCATGCCATACTTTTTTCTTAAATAGAGAAGGTCTAGGCTTTTTTTAAGTCTATTTAGCTTAAAAGGCCAGACCACAGGCCTCTCAAAAAGCCTCTTACGCCTATTAGGCCGGCCTATTTAAGTAATATGAATAATATTATTTATTATTATATTATATTTTGTACTTTTAATTAAAATATAAATTTGTAAACTTTTTCAATAATTTAAGCTTTATTAGTATACATTAATTTTTTGCATATATAAATGTATTATTATAAACTAGAATAGAAATATGATACAATATATAGTCGAATTCCCTAAAATCTCGTGTTGATCATGTAAAGAGAGTTTAATTTAATTAAACTATTAGTTCGCTAGTCCATTTAAACTTAGATCACATTTCTTATTTAAAGATATTCATAAGATAGAGACTTTTAAATAGGCTAACATGCCGTATCAGACTTTCAGAATGTCAGGCTCAGGCCTAAAAAGTAGGTCTATGACAGGCCGCAAATCAAGCTTAGGCTTTAAGAAAATATGGTAGATCAGGCTTAGACCTTGCAAATAGCTCGGCTTAATCTATTCTCATCCCTATATATAACCCGTGCTATTTTTCCATAAGGTAAATGTAAATGTTGTGACCAAACAAATTGTTGGTAGTGTGAAAATAGGCCATACATACTAGGAGAGACGTTTACACCAGGTTTATGTCAGATAAGTTTTGTTTAAAAATGGACAAGACAAGGTCTTTTATTAGCCATCTATTTATCTAAAATGGTATGTTTCAAACAACTGAAAAATTCTTTTAGTCCTATCAGGTTGAACTACATAATAAATATAAGTGATAGTATTATTCTTACTATTAACTTTAAGATTTAATTGATATAAGCCAACGGTGTAAATACTTTTTACACTATTGATTAATCATAATTATTGAATCATTATTAAAAGAATTGACTTTATTCATGACTATTTCATACAAAAATGACTTGCGATTCATTGACAAAGTAAAAAGTTTTACATGGATCAAAACTAATCTCTTTTATTATATTAAATTGATTGTACTTTGTGTCAAATCATAAATTTGCTAATATTTTTATCATTTAAGCAGATATATACCAATATTTGGCATATTTAACTATAATATCTCCATAAAAGAAACTACATTATCATAAAATATGATTTAAATAAGATGTCTTATAAAGCAAAATTTTCTAAAAGGTTATGTTAAATTTCAAAATATAACTTAACCACGTTATCCAAGTTTCACAATAAGTGAGAGGACCACTTGGATTTTGGAGCTATCTCTCAAGATTGTCGTAGAATCTATAACTCACATTTCACAAGCTTTGGAGTTGAGTTTACTAGAAGACAAGTCAATGAGGTTCCCAACAATTAGACGACCCCATTGTTTAGCTAGTTTCTCATTATTCCATGATGTACCCAATTGTGCCAATACTCTTTTTTTTTCTTCGGATTATCATGATATTGATACAAAGTTTCCACTACCATTTAGCAGTGGCACACATGATGGGTTCTCCCCTCTTAACCGGTTTTTCTCCATACACATAAGCCAAGGTTCGAACCTTTAACCATGTTTAAAGGGTCCAAATCACTTACCACCTATGAAGCTCGGATACTCCAAAATGGAGACGTACTCGTATCAGATACCGATACTCCGCGGATACTCTCGAATACGTACCCACGGAGTATCGAAATTAATTATTTTAATTTTAAATATATATTTTATCGGATACTTATAAGATACTCGACAGATACACACATATACTTATAAGATACTTCACAGAGACATATCCTGGAAAAACATGAATTGTAAAAAAAAATGAGACTGTGTTGTGAAAATTGAATGGAGATGTATATGGTTCAATTTAAGATATGAATCACTATAATTGTTTTTCGATAACCAATTAAAAATTATGTTTTTGGTGGATGAAAGTAACGAGAGAGGAGATAACTTAACATATGAATGAAAATAGAATATGATTTATATGAAAACTTTACATTTTTTATTTTGATCACATGTATTATTTTTTGTAAATTGTGACTTTTACAGTTATACAGTATTGAAGAGTAATCAATGTTTTTTTAAGTATTTTACATGCATATAAATTTTAGTATAAATATTTTGTTAACGTATCTTAGTCGTATTATATCCTAATTTTAAAAATTTTGCGTATCCGCGTACCCGTATCGTATTGTATACGTATCTGTACTACGTATCCAGGCTTCATAGCATACCACTTGGATTAATCCCTTTTATTTTTATGAACACTTGGATCAATCCCTTGTTTATCGGTACTTTTTTTAATGAAATGAATTGAGTTTGTTGCTAAAAAAAAAAAAATGTCAAACCATATCATGCCCTCAAAAAGGTCAAGTGAAGCTTAGATCTTAATTCCTTTCAAAAAAAAAAAAAAACTTAGATCTTAATTTGTCTAAAAGAAAAGCTTAGATCCTAATTATATTTTTTTTGAATAACTTTAATTTTATTTTACTTTTGAATAGTGAGACTTAATTTTTGCAAATCTTTGTTTGATCTAGTCTATTTTAACCTTAATTTAATTTCTCATAATTCACGCAGTTGATTTCACAAAGTTTGTGAACAAATTAATTGCTCATAGTTCACGCCGTTGATTGCACATCAGATTAATGATAGCGTAAAATTACAGGTATCCATTCAATGCTGTGAATGCGCATTTATTCCCTGTTTATTGACTATTACCACTTGACAGAAAAATCTCACTTCATTATTTTTAAAGTTATAGTTACATAATTATACTATCCACAAACAACAAAAACTTAATTTTAACAAGGTGAGATGTCACCACTAGCAATACAATGAAAAAACAAAACAATGTAACATTATTAGTAAACACTATCCTTAGCTATAAATAAAGATTATTTAGTTGAACTGTTCCTTCAATTCCTTTTCCTGTTTGGTAAACAGGATTAGTAATCACAATCCTTAGCTATAAATAAAGAAGATTACAACACACATTAAATTAACCATTAGAATATGATTTTGCTAAGGAAATGATTAAAATGTGGTAGATAGACATACTATTTTCCAACAAGTCAAAATCTAAAGTGATGTTGTAACTGACATCAAAATTGTTATCGACCAAACCAAATTAAAAACTACCAAGTCCACTATAACATGATGGAGCAGTTTAACAAACATCAATTTCTGCTATGTGCATTTTCCCAACCCCAATATAACGCAACCTAAATCACACTTTATATTTAGTTATATTATATAGTTTAACCAAATTCACAATCACATTCATCACAACTTGTTTTTATCTTTAAGATGGGAAATCAAGTCTCATTTCGTCCTTCAGATTCAACAGGTAAAGTAGTATTCTTAGATGGTTCAGTTCATGAATTTTATGAAGCAATAACAGTGGCAGAGCTAATGATGGATCATCCACAAAAAGTAGTAGTTGAGTTTCATTCAGCTGTGAACCAAAAAAGGCCAACACCATTACCTGCTGACAAGAAGTTAGAGATGAACAAGATATATTTGATGCTTCCAGTGAAACAAGGGAAGCCTATCGGTTTAAGCGCGGAAGAAACTCGCCGAGTTTTGTTGATGGTTAATTCTATTCTGAATTCTAATTATGTTTTGTGTTCTTCTAAGTTTCTTCCTTGGTTTAGTAGTTTATGTCATAACAGCGAAATTGTGGAGCCTCAGAGAAAGGAAGAAATGGAGGAGAAGAAGGGAGAGAGATGCGATTTTTCGGAGAATTTGCCGGAAATAATGGAAGGGAGGCCAGATTATTTGAATAGGCAGATTTCAGGGAAAGGGTGGAAGCCTAGCTTGGATACTATTAAGGAGAAGAATATTGAGAAAAAACATACTCATTGGTTGTTTCTCAAGAGTTTTTAGTGGTATAGTTAGTTATTTTAGTTTTGGTTATAGTTGTTAAATATTGTGGGTATTATTATGTGTAGGAATTATGTTAATGAGTATGGTTCTTGTTTAATTGCATGTGTATCTTAGCTGTAACTCAGATATCCTTTTCTGCATATACCAACTTCTGTAATGCTGCCCAAATGAAACTGTGATTATGTGAAGTCCTTTCTTCAGTTTGTTCTTTGTTTTCATTTAATTTAGTAAGTTCGGAATCTTAGGGATTAGAACATTGATTTATGGTTTTATACTACTTCCATGCATCCCAAATGTGCACGTGCATAAATTAATTATTATGAAATTTCATGTATTATGGTTGTTTTACGTCGTAAATTAGAGGATACATAAGCACAGATTAAGCATAATTTTACAGAAACTCCTTGAATTACTTCCCTAGCATTAGTCTACCATGTTGATCTTGATTGTTGAATGTAGGGCAAACCACTCGATTAAGAGTCGGGGATGGTATTTATTACGACTAATTGAATGATGAAACACTTAAAATTTTCAAAATAATTAATGAATTTTATAAGCACTTTGTCGGAGTTAAATTTAGTGATTTTAAATATAGGCTAAATGGAACCGGTGATTGATTGAGAAGTGGTTAATGAGCGTCACTAAAGGATCATTTCAAATTCGATTTCTAGATGAAATAACTCTTGATCATGCTTTATTTAGCTCGTGGGCCTAACTCTGAATTACTAGAATCCCTTCTCTTAGGGATCGGAGGGTTGACATCAAAAAATTATAGTCTAAAAGGTAAGTATATTTGAAACTCTTTCCTTACTCTATACAGTGTGGTTGTCAAATTGGTCTTAAAGTTCTATATTTTTCAAACTTTCCAAACTAGTCCTTAAAAATTTTAATAAAATTGCAAATTGGTCCCTACATTTTAAAAAATTCCAAATTTGCCTTTTATATTTTAAAATTGGGCTCTTTACTTTTCAAAATTTCATAAAAATAGTCCAACAAAGTTTAATAATGAAGAAGTTTTTATAATAATTTTGCCAAAATATTATTATGGGTTTTAAAAATTTCTCATCTTAAAAGTAGAAGCTCGCAACCATCATTGTTATCATAGATGAGATAAAAAAACTGACTGGATCTTTCAAGATTCACCCAAATTGTTTACGAATCTCTCACACTCTCAACTGTTTCCCATTCAAAGAATCTCTCACACAAAAGAACCATCGTCTCTCACACTCTCAAGTGTTCCATCTTTATTATAATGAGAATTCATGCACATGAACTTCTCTTTTACAATTCTTCCTCATTTTCTTGATACATGGTGAGATTTTAAATCACAAACAACAAAGTATGTTCTGGACTGGCCTAAGGCCCAAAATTCTCGTTATATTGGACCTGAACACATACTCAAATGTGTTGAGATCCAATCCAACGAACTTTGCATTCTCATCATACCACAAATCGCCTCAACATTTAGAATAAGTATCGTCGGAGCTAGCACTGATGAGCACTGTCCGTAACGACCTCTTACCAACCCTCCAACGGCTTTAGATCAATGCCTATAAAAGATACATTTCACCATCATCACATGGTAGACACTATCAGCACATAGTACACACTATTTGTCAGAAGCTCTGTTCCAAATTTGGACATCACTTGTAAGCGAAGCTACTCTCGGGTTTCAACTTGACCAACAAGCATTGTAAATATCCAACCAAATTGAAATTGGAGAAGGGCCAATATTTTTATTGTAATTTAACTTAATCCGTGCTTTCTTGATGTCTCCGTTTTCCAATCAGTTCCCGTTGAGCAATATTGTGTGATATACTTAAGCTACTTCAGTTTTAAATAATCCATTTAATAATGTTAACAGCTCAACTAATTAACTATAATTATAAATAATTATAAAAACAGCAAAAACCAGAAGCAACTCATGAATAATTTATCTGTCAAAAAAAAAAGCTCATGGATAATTATAAATAAATAGCTTAATAATTATTTAATATATTCACTACCAATTTCGGCAACAATTAGATTGATATCAATCCAAGTTATCCACATTATGAAAATAGGTTAAGTTTGATGAACTAATACCGCAGCAACGAAGTCTAAATGTCTAACATTCACTCAACATTTGAGATTTTTATTGGTGGAAAAGAAAATTTTGTCAAAAGAAAATTATTGGACATCTTGAAATGTGAACCGAGTGGCACGATAACAGCGACTTTATAGCTGGTGGTTCAAAAGATCTTAAATAACTTTGATGTCATTTTAAAATCTATGGTCAAACCTAATACATGTTATACAAAATCGACTTGTAACAATGAGTTGGTTCAATGTAAAAATGTAATATGATAGAAAGCTTGTTTTTTTTAAAAAGTATTTGTTTGCTGTGATGTGGATTTGCACTGTTTTAACAAAATTGGAAAAGAAAACATACTTGCAATTCAAAAAGTGCATACGGCAGGTACATTCCATCGATCGGTTGTTAATTTTTTGTTAATCACCAACTTAATTTTACTGATATCTCAACAGCAAAGTAAGTTGCTTCATTTCTCAAAAATATTTGTTACTAAAATAGAAATTTTATAATGGAAAATCAAATCACCAAAAGGGTCCACTAATAGCTAACTCTATCCATTATTACATGATGCCACACCTATATAAATTGTTCCATCCATTCCATAACTTGTCAACCAACAAAAACCTAAACATTCATGTTCTTGTCTTTCCAAAATGGATTCAATCCTCATCACCATTGTATTTCTCCTTCTCTTATTGAGTGGTGAGGCACGTGATCCTTTTGCATGTGACCCAAAAAACACCTCAACAAATAACTTACCATTTTGCAAGGCATCACTGCCTATACCAACAAGGGTGAATGACCTCATTGGAAGGTTGACATTACAAGAAAAGGTTAGCATGTTAGTGAACAATGCTGCAGCGGTTCCAAGGGTTGGGATCAAAGGCTATGAGTGGTGGTCAGAAGCACTTCATGGAGTTTCAAATGTGGGACCAGGAACTAAGTTTGGTGGCCAATTCCCAGCTGCCACTAGCTTCCCTCAAGTCATCACTACCGTTGCTTCATTCAATGCTTCCTTGTGGGAAGCAATTGGACGGGTCAGCTATATTTTTTTTAATGCAAAAATTTATAGGCCTAATTAAACTCACTTTGATAATTATTTATGTTGATTCATAATAAAAAAAATACTATAATTTTTTCATTGATCTAACGTAAGGGTAATAATGTGCAGGTTGCTTCCGACGAAGCAAGGGCAATGTATAACGGAGGAATGGCTGGGTTGACATACTGGAGTCCAAATGTGAACATTTTTAGGGACCCACGATGGGGTCGTGGACAGGAGACTCCCGGTGAGGACCCGATTCTAGCAGGTAAATACGCTGCTAGTTATGTGAGAGGACTGCAGGGAACAGACCGTAGCCGGTTAAAGGTGGCTGCTTCATGTAAACACTTTACGGCTTATGATATTGATAATTGGAATGGTGTGGATCGCTTTCACTTTAATGCAAAGGTACCCTTTATGTTTATGGTATACACTTCTAGATATAGGTTTGCACTTTTGTACTATGTAATATGGTCCAGTCCAACAATTTTGGTAATTCTGGTGGGTCAATCATGTGTGTCTTTTCTAACTTTGAATATACTCATACTCATGTCTACATGCACAGGTTAGCAAACAGGACATGGAAGACACGTTCAATGTGCCATTTAGGATGTGTGTCAAGGAAGGTAATGTGGCTAGTGTGATGTGTTCTTACAATCAGGTTAATGGTGTCCCTACTTGTGCTGACCCCAATCTTCTAAAGAGGACAGTTCGTGGTCAATGGCATCTTAATGGGTAAGCTTAATTACAAATTACAATACATTGGAAGAAGTAATTTATTTTATTTGTTACTTTTAAAATCTTACTATATTTACTTTGGTGTAATTTAGGTACATTGTATCAGATTGTGATTCTGTTGGGGTATTTTATACTAACCAACATTATACATCAACACCTGAAGAAGCTGCTGCTGATGCCATTAAAGCAGGCTAGTTGCACTACATTATTATTATTATTATCTACTAAATTAATATGATGATGCATTTTTCTTCAGCATAACAAGGAGTCTAATTAATGGTTTGATATATTATATTTGATGATTACAGGTTTGGATTTGGATTGTGGACCTTTCCTTGCACAACATACCCAAAATGCCGTTAAAAAAGGCTTGTTAACCGAAACTGATGTAAACGGTGCTTTAGCAAACACACTTACAGTCCAAATGAGGTTAGGAATGTTTGAGGGTGAGCCATCTGCTCAACCATATGGCAACCTTGGTCCAACCGATGTGTGCAGTCCAACTCACCAAGAGTTAGCTCTTGAAGCTGCAAGACAAGGGATTGCGCTTCTTAAGAACACTGGTTCATCTTTGCCTCTCTCCACAAAAAATCATCGTACTGTGGCAGTCATTGGGCCAAATTCTAATGCTACTGTCACTATGATCGGCAACTATGCTGGTAGGCCCTTGTTTTATGCAGGCACATGGGACATAATTTCGTAATGCAGATCAAATTACACAATTCAGACGTGCAAAAATGGGATTTTTTTTTTGTTTTGCATGTCTAGATTGTGTAATCTAGACAAAACACGTGTTTTGAGAAATGTTGGGAGGGGAGAAGAGAAGTTGTCTGATTTGTTTTTGTTTTTTAGGTATTGCTTGTGGATACACAAGTCCGCTACAAGGAATAGGGAAATATGCAAGGACTATTCATGAGCCCGGTTGTGCGAATGTGGCATGCAACGATGATAATCAATTTGGGTCGGCTCTAAATGCAGCCCGTCAAGCGGATGCTACTGTTTTAGTGATGGGATTGGATCAGTCAATTGAGGCTGAAATGGTCGATAGGACTGGTTTACTTCTTCCTGGACATCAACAAGACCTTGTTTCAAAGGTAGCTGCTGCCTCGAGAGGTCCAACCATTTTGGTCTTAATGTCTGGTGGACCTATAGATATAACTTTTGCAAAGAATGATCCTCGAATTGTAGGCATTTTGTGGGTTGGTTATCCTGGTCAAGCCGGTGGTGCTGCCATTGCGGATATATTGTTTGGAATCGCTAACCCAGGTTTGTACTGAATCTATCCTTTTTAAGGGAGCTTCTTTTCACCTATGATTCTTAAAAATCGCTCCAGTCAAGATTCACTCATCCGAGTACAAGAAAAAACATTATTTTATATCTCTTTATCCATCAAGAGGAGCGTGGATTTAAGAAATTGTTGGGGGGTAAAAGTAACACTTTTTTTGTTGAACTTTTTTCTTCTTATCTCTCAAAATGCCCATACTGGGTCCAAAAAACTGCACTATGAATGCATATAAACTACATTATCACTAGTGCAAATCAGGGATACAAGACCTGATTTTTAAAGATTTCAGACCTGTTTTTGTGCAAAAGTGGTCTTAAATCTCTAAAAAAACAGGTCTTGTATCCTTGATTTGCACTAGTGTATGTGAGACTCAATTTTCAGTCACAATTGCTATTTGCAATCATTATTGACGAATATCATGAACAATAAGACATGCGAGTTTCTTGAAAATTTTGCAAAAGAGTTTTATATAAAAGGAGGGAGGTGGTAAAAATCTTCGGTGACTTTGCTAGTTTTCTTTTTAAATGGTGCTAAATTTCATTAAGGAAGTGTTTAAAAGTTAGTTTTGCTACTGTTCAATTTTCAGGAGCTAAGTTACCTATGACATGGTACCCACAAGGATACCTAAAAAACTTGGCAATGACAGATATGGCAATGAGACCAAGCTCATCCACAGGGTACCCTGGGAGAACCTATCGTTTTTACAACGGCCCTGTGGTATATCCATTTGGTTATGGATTATCTTACACCAATTTTATTCACACATTAGCTAGTGCACCAAAAGTGGTGTCAATTCCAGTAGACGGCCACCGGCGTGGAAATAGCTCAAACAAAGCAGCAATTAGAGTGACACATGCACGATGTGGCAAGCTTTCCATTAGACTTGACATTGATGTTAAAAACGTTGGTTCAAAAGATGGTACTAACACTTTGTTGGTGTTCTCAGTACCACCAGCAGGTAATGGTCATTGGGCACCACAGAAGCAACTAGTGGCTTTTGAGAAAGTCCATGTTCCTGCTAAGGCTCAGCAACGAGTGAGTATCAATATTCATGTATGTAAGCTTTTGAGTGTGGTTGATAAGTCTGGGACTAGGAGAATTCCAATGGGAGTACATAGTATTCATATTGGTGATGTGAAACACTTTGTATCACTTCAAGAACAAACACTAGGGATCATCAAGACCTGAATTTTATATATGGGGCCGCATTTAGAATGTGTTCTAAATGATCTCAATATATACTACTAAGGTAAGTGTATCAATCAATAGTATACTAGGGATTACATATGTATAGTTTCAACTGATTGTGTGGGATTTCATCAATGACGATCAAATAATGTATTGTAGGGTTGGTTTCAATTCTTGGAGGAAATGTACAATTTTACTTTCTTTTTTTAAAAAAAAAGGAGGATATGTACAATTGTCTCTTATGTTTCTGTGTACTTTTTTTTTCACCATTCTTTTTTTGTCTATGTTACGATTAGTGTAGGACATTAGTTTATTTTTCTTCTGTTAATGTAATTGTAAGATTGATAATGGGATTTACATCATGTTCATGTGACACAATTTCCCTGCTTCTTTAACAGCAGTACCTCACGATGTTCATCATATTTGTCCTTGCATTGTTCAATATTTTAGATATTCACTGGAATAACTTCTCCTGGGAATTAACAATGGACAACTTATTATTTCCATGTAATTTAAAAAAATGTGTTTTGGGGTTAGATTCACACACATTAAGGGCCTGTTTGAATCAACCGCGGTTTTCAGTTTTCAAATTTTCATTTATAAATCCGTTTTTAAAAACTATTTTTGAAGAAGAAAATAAAAGAAAAATTGTTTGGCAATCAAATTGACAAAAACTATTTTCAAGATTGATATTATTATAGATATACCATTAATGAAAAGAGGTAGTTCTCCGTGTTTTTAGTTTTCAAAGGAAAATCAAAACAAGAAAGCAAAACAGCTAAAACTAGTTTCCGGTTTTTTAGTTTTCAAAATTTTTTCC
>Ga0315915_1004951_pt1 | contig 16669 bp, 12 predicted proteins | sample MpolbnodulesMG_FD_207738 | JGI IMG/M metagenome (GOLD analysis project Ga0315915, IMG submission 207738) | Medicago polymorpha root nodule microbial communities from Los Angeles, California, United States - branched nodules | ecosystem: Host-associated > Plants > Roots > Nodule | place: USA... | reverse complement strand
TATCCCAACCCTAGAGACCCTCCCTACAAAGGTACTCAACTCTCAAGTTCCCCCCTTTGTGAACCCTAGGCCTCTAGCTTCAGCTCTCTTCAAAAAATTCTGCAGAACCACTTAAATACTAGTCACAGCTGTTCAAAATCGCGTCACGATTTTGACCAACCGTGCCGCGATTTTCTCTAGGTAACCGTTGTGAATAGTCGCTTTCAAGGGAAACTTGGTGAGGAAGTAGCCTAATCGTGTCACGATTTCCCAAATCGTGCCACGATTTTCCATCTCATGGATCCTTGCTCCCTGCCAACAAAATCGTGCCACGGTGCCTCAAAACGTGCCGCGATTTTAGGTTTCCTGCAAATCCAATTTGAAGCCAATATACAACAGATACAACATATATTTATAAAATTTTATAAAATATGGTATTCCACACTATGATTATCCCATGCTACAGTGATTACCATGACAATGATGAATGGGAAAATTAACCTAAACATGTCTGAGGTGTTATAAGCCTACCACTAACATCAACTAGTTTGTGACACTAATACACATGTTCCTAGGAGTAACCTTATACAAATACATACATACTGAATTTTTTTGCAGGGAACATGGCCACTGTAGACCAGTAAGTAGGTCCACCCAAGTTACCTGATCCTTGTACGTGTCCAATGATGGATTAGCAAAATTCTCAGACAAATGTATTTCTTTTATCAGCAATTACCGTATCATTTTAATCCATTCAATCTCGTTGAATCCTTTGGCAATTGTTTTTCAGAAATACACTAACAAAATCTTTAGTTTAAATCTAAATATCATTCTGTAAAAATAATATATAGAAAGGTGGGGAATAAAGATTAACAAATTGACCTTCAAGGTAAAAACCTCTGGCAAAACATTCCCAAAAGCAATAATCTCACTATTAAATTTGAAAGTCAACATTGTCTAACAATAAGTTACATTCCATCCTGAAGAAATTATATAAAACAATGCAATTAAGATCAATTCAAACTTTATTATTATTGTTCTAAGAAGAAGAAAACAAAACAAAAAAAAAAGTAAATTGATAAGTATAACCATATCCTCTTCCCTGCATAATAACTTATTCCTAGAGCCTCAAACAGATCAAGAATCTACTTTGATACACCATTAGGCAATGCAAGAGTTTTTCCATCAGATGGGTTAAGCTCATCCCAAACTTCAATCCAAGTGACCATAGCATCTGCAAGCTTGTTGAAGTAGTCATCAACCAATCCAAGTTTTGCTTTAACTTGTTTGGAGAGTTCAATGTAGCATTTTTGAGGAGTTGTGCATTCCTTTGGAAGAGAAACAGATTGGAAAAATGGGATAAGCTCTTCCTGCCAGTAAATTCCTTTGTACTCTTTCTTAAGATTCACAAATGGGTTGCTAGCTTTGCTGTGCCAGATATAAGGTAAACCTGTCTTCACTCCCAACCCCAAGTGGTCACTTATGACCTACATTATCAATATAAGAGGGTCTAATGAGCAAAAAGTGTAACACAATATATAACATGACAAGTGAGTATTATAGAGTATAGACCATTGATTAACAACTCAAATACAGATATTGAGAGTATAATATAACAAATCATGAGTTTGTTGAAATAACAACTCTTGATCATGATTTAAATTGCGGTTCACAATCGCAATTGTGGCTGTAACATAAAGTATTTTGAAGTCTACACAACAGCATCACAACCACAATTTGCGACTGCATCAGCCTCATTTTCCTGCATTTTGCCAACTATAAAGGTTTGCAGTTTAACCGCAACCACGATTTAAAGTTGTTCCCTCGTATGACTCATACAAATCTATGTTGGATCCATTCCATAAGTGGTAGGATGCATACAATTCCAACCAATAATAGAGCGTAGAGACCGTGTTAAAAAGAGATTGTATTGCTTGCTAGTATACTTCAAATACCACATACATTAAGGAGCAGGTTAATTCAATAAAATTGAAATTAGGAATACCTTCATGCACCACCCAGCCCACATATCATCGTAGCGACCAATAGGTTGGCCTTCACCCATGAGTCCAAAGTACAATGCAGGACCAATCAATTCCCGGTTGAATGCCAAATTCATACCACACATGGGAAAGAGGGTTCCCTTTGGTATTGTCATAACAGCATCCACATACCTGATAAATAAACAATTTCATAAAACATATAACAGTATATCACCTTAACAGACAAGAAATTAGGTTATAGTATTATAGACTACTGTAACTTATGAAGCACAAGCACTTGTCCATGCAATATGAAGTGATTTGAAAAAATGAAAGTGTATGTTTGGTGTTTAACACCAGACAAGCCTTCAATATGAAGTGTCAGTGCTACATTGCGAGAGATACCAAACCAATACCTAGTGTTTCTTTCAAGAGGCTTGACAAGCTGAGTTGGAGCATCATAATCAGGAATGTTGAGCCAAAGGCCATGAGAAATAGCAGTTGGGACACCCTCTCGAAGACTGAATGGATAGCCGCGAACAAAATCAGCACCTTCTCTATATGGGTCATATAGCGTGTTGAAGAAAAATGGGGTTGATGGGGTCAGCAAGTTCTTAATATGCTGCTGCAGAGCATCAATTTCTTTGCCGGATGGATCTTTGGCAACCTGAAAAAACCAAACATACATCAGTCCTAAGGAGGATCTAGCAATATAACAAACCCTGCTTATTATCAACAACAGAAAAGTAACAAACTCTGCTCATATGATCTTAACATACTATCAACTATAAAACACTGACACAGACACGACACTGATAAAGATTTGTGAAAATAAAAGTGATTAAATATAATCAAATGTGTCTGTCGGACACTGACATATGCAAGTCACCGACATGCCTTAAATCTATAGTGCCGGTGCTAATCAAAGAGTGACAGCTGCCATAATAAAATAATATGTCCTATCAGATTTCAAAAGATAATCAGTCTAATGACTGAACCCCCAACATGTTTCCCTTTCCGTGTACATATTAAGAACAGACCAGGTAACTATGCTAGATCTTAAAAGACAGAGAACATGCAGTTTCTCTTACCAAACAAATTGCAAAAACAATTCAACTGAAAAGTACTATAGAGAAGTTCACTGTAGTAGAGATCTGAAAATCTTAACAACAAATCCAATATAGAACAATAAGAACGACAAAAAATTTCAATTTTTTTAAAATAATCCCAATGTCACAAAAGTCCATAGAGAGAGACCAAGGAAACAACATTGATCTTGTCAAATTCCAGCTAAGGTGTCACAACCAACAACGTGAATCATCAATGTAGTCCCAAACATCCATCAATTTATTTATTTTTTTACAATAAAACATCCATCAATTGGTTCCTTGAAATTAACAAAAATACAAAAATAATTATTAAAACAATGCTCCCTCCGGACAATATTAGAAGCAAAAATTCATTTTTTCAGGTTTATTGAATAACTAATATATCTGATTTATGATATAGATACATGTGATTCAATTAACCTGAAGAAATAATGTTGGCTTATAATAGTGACCAAAAGAAGTGCATTTTAGACGATACTAGTTCTTTTCGGTAAAGTCAATCCTTACTACGAAGCACGGACAGTGTCGGTGTCGGACATTGACACGACGCCGATACATGTAATTACATTGAGCTATGTGATTTTATCAAATTATTATCGGTGTCGATATGCCACGGTGCGTGATGTATGTGTATATTTGCTTCAGAGAATTAAACAAAACTAAAAAAATACTAATACTAATTCCTAAAACAAAACATCCTAGATTCTTTAAAAAAACAAAAAAAAAATCCTAGATCACATTAGTTCTTTTGGGATCCATCAATTTAATCTCTAAAATTGTCCCAAACAAACCAAAGTGATTTAGAATTTGCAGTTTCAAAAATAATTTTAAAATTTCATTAATTTCTTAGAACATATCAATATTATGTTAAACAACACTTTCAAAAAGAAAACTAGTGATTCATCCTAAAATGTTAAAATTGACAGTGAGTTTGACAGAAACACGAAAGTGTAGGCAAAAACATTATAACACCGTGAGTTGGTCAAATTCACTACCATCAAACATGGTACAAATCAAAATCAAAATAAAACTCAAAATTATGTCATCCAACACTCTCAAAAATCAAATTGATAATTCAGTTTAGCATGTTAAGATCGGCGGAGTTTGACACAATCACAATAGACAACCAACGTTTGATATCACCGTTGATATGTCATAATCATCATGACCAACCGTGATTTTTCAAAAGCTACACTTTGTAGCTTCTGCAAAATCAGACCATGACATATCCATCATGATATTTTAATGCTTCAACAAAATCACAATGTCATCGTGATTTTGCCAAACTCATGATATAAATTAAAACCAAGAAACATTAACATAAAGATAAATTTGATCAACGAGTGAAAAATAACAGAGAGATGAAGAAGACGTACAAAGCAATCATCATCAATAGTAAAGATATACTTCTTCTTGGAAACAATGAAACCAAAGCAACGACAAGCAGAGTCTTTGAATGAAATACAAGAAGCCTTAGGACCCAAAATTCGGTTAATATCGTTACGGTTATAAAGTTCATAGTCAAATCCTTCAGGGACTTTGATGACTTTAGAAGGATCACCATCTTGAACAATGATGAGATGATATGGTTGGAAGAATTGTCTCCACTGTTCCAAGAAATCGAGGTTTCGTATCGTTGGAATCACGATGTCCAATTCATCTTTCAGAATTGGTGTTGTTGAGGATGATGACATGGTTGGAAGTTGAGAACAAAGAGAGAGACAAGGTTTGTTGTGTTTGTTCCTCGGGTTGGACGAGGATGAATGGAATGTTTGTTATTTGTTTGGGTTTGGGGGGGTTTTTGTATTTGAAATTTGTTTTGATTTGGATTCGCACGTGCCAATGGTGTTCATACGTGTGTGAGTATGGCTTATATATATCTTCTATGATATTTTTTTTTTAAAGATACAAAAATATTGGTTGTGTTCGGACAAAACAACAATTGTTAAAATTCCAATGCTTATTCTGTGTGCATTTGGAGCGAACTAGAGAACAGAAAATGACAGATGATAATGTTTGGCAGGATTCAAATATAATAATAAACGTTGACGCCACTGTATACAAATAAAGTTTGGCGATGGCTTCAAAGTTGGTTCACACTAACATTCAAATTGATGTCATGGAATGGTCCCAAAAATAATGCCAAATGAGCACTTGTGAGTGGAGGGAACCCGTCCAGTGCTAAATACAATTTGACCGATTCTGAAACTATGTTGGAGATCCAAAATTTCATATTGTTTGTTAAATTGGTCATTATTAATATTAGTAGCAAGTATTTAAATATGAGAAATGATATTTGTATATTATTTTTTGATAATTTTTGTGATAATTTTCTCTCTCATACTTATATTATGTTTTAACTTTCTTTTTTCTATTGTTTTGGTTTTTGTGTCAATATCTTTTTTCTTTGTAAAATTATAGTTGTCCCAAAAGTTGTCAATCAAATGGTTGTTCAAATAATACAACTATTTAATTACTATGTTTGTCGATGTAACATTATTTTATATCTCACATCATTTGATTTGATTTAAAACATATGAATTATCATATTTATTAATTGACGTGTCACAAATCATCTAATATATGTATAAGATAATTTTACATTGTGTCAATATATAACAATTAATTAAATTGGAGGGGTTGAATAACTCAATTAGTTTTAATTAAGAGATAATGAGTTGAAGATTGATGGTTCAAACTTAAACGAAGGAGTAAATATTAATGGTTTTCATAAATTGATTTCAAAATCGGTCGCACATTCATGTAATGGTGGATTTAGCTAGCAATTTAAGGTTACAAAATACGCATGGCTAGATTTGGATTTTAGCAAGTCCAAAAGCTAGAGTTTATTAACCAAATATGTACACTTTAAGTTTCATATAAAATATTTAAAATTATTATATTTAAAAAATTTAATTACATTAGAATTGTTTTCGTGTGTGTAATTACATTAGAAGTGTATTCAAATCTATCGTGTCTCCTTTTCATGTGACAACAATTACCTATAGATATTTTTTAAGGAAACAATTATCCTTTTTTTTTTTTTGGAGAAGGAAACAATTATCTATAGTTTGAACTTTGACTCAACAATTACCTAACAGTCTTATTTTCATCGTACATTAAAAGACAATCGCTTAAAAAATATCTTTCATCTAGTTGTCAACTGTAGTGTTTTTCTTTTTGTAAGAAATTTTTTGAGTGAGGAGATAGGCATAGCACAAGAAAAACCTCTAAACACCAATGTACACTTACAAATATAAATACATTTAGCCCGCTTCAAAGAAATTAGTATACTTAAACCTTGCAATACATCAAATAAGAAAAATATTCCATTAGAGTGAGTATACTTAAACCAGTCATGCTTCACTAGACTATTCCATTGGAGTGAGTATAGTCTTGATTATGTTTGTATGAAAGCAAGAAAATATGATTAAATAGTAAATATTTGATGAGAAAATATTTTATTTCTTATAAATTCATGGGTTAAATATGTTTTTGGTCCCTATAAATATACCAACTTTTTGTTTTAGTCCCTCTAAAATTTTCCTTCAACTTTTAGTCCTCCAAAAATTTTCCATCTTCACTTTTGGTCCCTCTTTTAAAGTAAACTCATATGTAGAATTCATATTTTTGAATAAAATTTTGCAGAAAAATTCATAATATTATAAGAATCTCTTCAAAAAAATTTATAACAAAACATGAATTTAATATGAATTTTTATATTTTTGATGGTTAAAAATTCATATTAAATTTATTTTTTGTTAAAAAATTATAATTTTTTTTGGGAAATATTTTTACAACATTCTACACATTTTGGAACAATTTTATTAAAAAAATACTAAAATTAACTTAAAAATAGAGACCAAAAGTAGTGATTGAAAATTTTATAGGGACTAAAAGTTGAAGGAAAATTTTAAAGGGACTAAAATGAAAAGTTGGTATATTTATAGAGACTAAAAACATATTTAACCCTAAATTCATACTGTATAATTTGTCCGGACTTATACATCCATATATAACTTTACATAGGTAAAGATTCATAGAAAAATATTTTGAGAGAGAACATCATAAACATAGTATCAGCAAAACGTAGGGTGCAAGCAGCAGCTCTTATTAATCATTGTATGATAGATAATCTGAAGAAGAAGGCCCAATAAATTTAACTCAGATTTAAGACCCATCTATGGCTGGGGACATCGAATATGTTCAATTTATTATCAGTTAATTTTAAATGCGTTGCAACATTACCCTACTACTTTTCAATCAATCCCAAAAGATGGTAACTCTATACCACATTCCCCAAGCCACTTAATAGCTTGATTGACATATCATATCATAGAGATAACATATTGATTTTGCTACTTTCCCTGTAAACTTAAATAATTATATTCATAGATGTTGAGTAACAGAAAATCTAAATATACTTAACTATTTCAAAGGTAATATTTGTTCTCTCTATTCCACAATGAGCGACACATTTTTTAAAGTAAAACAAAAATTGTGTCGAAAATGAGTGTCATTTTTCAATTTTCAATTTTATTTTATTGTAACATTTAATTAATATTATGTGCATCACTCTGACGTCAATATTATCCATTTTAAATTTATGATAAAGGTGAATCTATAAAACATAAAGTTAACTTGATCAAATAAAAAAAATCTTGTAAGTTTATGGTTTTTTTTCTTTAATAACCAAATATGTCACAGTGAGATGAAGGAAGGAAGTAATCAATATCATACAGTTCATTAAACTAGACAGAAATAATCTCAAACCATAAAGCATAATCACAAATTTGAAGTTGATTGTTTTATGATTGAAAAGTGAGTGAAATCTAAAGAAAAAGAAAACAGATTAAGACTTGATGTGTCCTAAGGCAAACAAAATATTTCATAAGATGGTATTATGATATCACAATGACCTTACAACTACTACGTGATAACATTCTTCAATCACATTGTTTTAACCTTTTTGTTATAAAGACAAACACATTGTACACTTGCAAATTGTGCAACACATTATAAGTTTATAACAACTTGTGATTTCTTGGAACTTCAACTTCAGGCATGGAATTTGGTAATGGTAAACATCATCAAAGATGCACATTTAGAGAGCTGAAGTTGGTTGCATTTGTTGCTCTATGTCTCATTCTTATATCTCCAGCTGGTAAATTACTTTGCATAATATATGAAAAAACATAGGACTAAGAATATAATTGGATAAATGAATTCATTTAACTTTGTTTTATTTTATTCTATGCTTGTAGAGGCATTTGATCCATTGGATCCAACTGGGAATGTGACAATAAGATGGGATATTATGTCCTGGACATCAGATGGTTATATGGTAAATAATTTCCAAACTTTGATCATGCTATTCTTATAAGGAAAATTTAATTACACATGTAATCATTAGAAGTTGTGCATACCAAAATGTTTCCAAAAATGTTGAAATCACTCTAGCCTTTGGTGATTACCAGAAAAGTAAAATTATCAAAATTCAAATATTATGAACTTATAATATATAATCTGATGCTGATGTCGAACTAAGAAATAGATAGAACTGTTTCATCTTAATATTTGCATAATAACACAGTGTAACACACATAGATGTTTGGATCCCTTAACCATTTGGTCAGGAGTTCGTGTCATGGCCAGTGCGTATAAAAAAAATAATATTTTCAAAATGGTGAATCTTTTAAACGAATCTCAGTTACTTCGAGGGGTTAATCTCTACAATTACACTTAGATGATAGCTTAATTTACACACAAAAAATTCCCTAATTAATGCTCTAGCTATCTTCAAACTAATCAATATACTATTATGTCACTTTGGCAGGCAACTGTAACATTATTTAACTTTCAACTATACCGAAACATTATGAACCCGGGATGGACACTAGGATGGACATGGGCCAAGAAAGAAATCATATGGGCCATGATGGGAGCACAAGCAACAGAACAAGGAGATTGTTCAAAGTTCAAGTTAAAGATTCCTCATAGTTGCAAGAGAAGTCCTCAAGTTGTTGACTTATTACCTGGAGCATCTTACAATATGCAATACACAAACTGTTGCAAAGGTGGTGTCCTAACATCTTGGGGACAGGACCCTTCAGGTGCCGTCTCGGCATTTCAGATGGGTGTAGGACTCTCCGGAAGAACTAACAAGACAGTTAAACTACCTCAGGATTTTAAATTGCTTGGACCGGGAGCGGGATATTCGTGTGGCCCTGCTAAGAGAGTTCCTTCAACTGTTATTCTTACAGATGATCGTAGGCGAAAAGCTCAAGCTTTGAGTATGAATACTAATTCCCTTTGAGTATATTGCAATTTTTAATACTGCGGAGAATCATGGTCAAATGTAGCTGATGCGGCCTCAGTCTCAGCTGTATTGCAGTCATTGTGACATCAAAACATGATTCGCGACCTAGATTGTAATTGCAGACCCTTTTTTAAAACCTTGATGGTTACAATCAACGTTTTAAAGAAACTGTCCTTTACCGTGACTCTAGCCGCAATATTAAGGTTTTTTTATGTGGTTGCATCAGTCATATTTGACTGCAATCATTTTTTCCAATAACAAAGATCGTGATACAAACACAAAGCGATTGTCACTACAGGCTAAAACCTTGATTACAAATGAATTAGTAGTATTATCTAACGTTCCTGTATTTTTTTTCCTATGCAGTGTCCTGGAATGTGACATGTACTTATTCACAATTTCTTGCCTCCAAGAACCCAAGCTGTTGTGTTTCTTTATCAACATTCTACAATGACCAAGTCACAGCTTGTCCAACTTGTGCTTGTGGTTGTCAGAATAATGCTACTTGCGTCACGTAAGACACCATAATTTCTACTTCCACATTATTAGCCAGCTTTTAAATTGCGGTCGAGGTTTCATCTTAATCTTTTATTGGACAAGAAATGCAGTCAAATACAACTGCTTGATGCAACATCAACTTTAGTTGTAGAGACATGATTGTGATGTCGCAAGATTACAAGAGCTTTCCTTGTACAAAAGCATGATTATTAGTCTTAACCATAGTTCGAAATTGCTGTGGTCCTAAATTACAGCAGAATCCAGACAAATGCGGCCACAATTGCAGTTATAGAAACCTCTAAAACCATTTATATTGCTGCTGCATGTAATTGCATTGTATCGCAACATTATTTGGAAATAGTAATGCTAATTTTGATTTGTCATTATGGAAATGCAGGAAAGATTCAAAGATCCTGAAAGAGGTTGCTGGAAATAACAAGACTAGGAAGAGTGATATTGCACCAAAACCTTTATTGCAATGCACGCGCCACCTTTGTCCTGTTCGTGTGCATTGGCATATAAAAGACAATTACAAGGATTATTGGCGTGTAAAGATCGCAATCATCAACTTCAAATATAGACTGAATTACACACAATGGGGTCTTGTTGTGCAACACCCTAATCTCAGTAATGTTACCCAAGTCTATAGTTTTGAATACATGCCACTTCTTCCTTATGAAGCCATAAGTAAGTTCTTCAAATATTAGACACTGTCTATATTTTATTTACTTGAATTACAAACAGAAATTAACAGAACAAGAAAATGAATTTCTTATCTAACTTCGACGTCTTTAATACAAATCCGGATTGCATGCAGTCAGAATTGTTGCATTGTAATCAACATGTTTGTGGTCATCCGATTAATATTGTACAATCCAAATTTCAAGCCAATTTATTTATTTTTTCAATCTAAAATACCAAGCTTAAAATCTAGACCGTCTGATCTTAATAAGACAACCACGTATGTGCCACTGTATGAATGCGTGCAATTTCGAGTGCATGCAATCCAAATCCCTATAACATCCCTATAACCCATAGAGTTTCATGAAGAGTTTTTGTTTTTTTAACTTTTGTGCATGACTAAATTGTGTATGCAGATGACACAGGAATGTTCTATGGTTTGAGATTTTACAATGATCTAATAATGGAAGCCGGGGCTAAAGGGAATGTGCAATCTGAGGTGCTTATGAAGAAGGACAAGAACACATTTACACTAAAGCAAGGATGGGCTTTTCCTAGAAGGGTATACTTTAATGGTGATGAATGTATGCTACCACCTCCTGATTCATACCCTTTCTTGCCAAATTCTGCTCAAAGGCTACCAACAAGTGTTGTAATGATGACAGCTTATTTGATTATTGCATCATTTTTCGTTTGGTTTTGAGTCTTTTCTGATGTATATATAAGGGAGGCAAATTAGTTTACGAGAGTGTTTGATTTTGATTGGATATATGCAACATGGAGTTTCTTGAGACCACTAATGCGTAATTTCTCGAATCATTAATATTTGTTTTCTTGTTTTACTGAACCAATAACAATTGCGTCAAATTCTTAGTTGTGAAGATAAATCATGCCATGAATTTCTACTTACCAGAAGCACATGAATCATTATTAAAGTTTTAGACGATTTTTAAACATCAATCCACCACCGATAAGAAACATTTCACTATCCTAAAACTCGCACAACCTAAAACCTTAGAAAATTCGGCCTAACTTAACATATATCCTCTCTTTTATCGGGAAAAAAAACATATTTTCTCTCTTACTAATTCAGCCATGAAACCCGAGTCCATATGTGATAAACCCGAGTTTCATGCATTTAAAAAACCACAAATTTACATACATTAATTAATTTCGACCAACAATTTGTAATAGTAATTCGGTTCACATTATATCTTCGCTAAACAATCTTTAACTAATCATCAGTTCATCACTATTAATTTGAGATCCGATGGTTGATCATTTAATGTGTTGCACATTTACTTCATGGAATCCAAATCCCATTGCATCCAAGGTATACTGGAGCAAGTCAAACTACATGGCCATCTATCACATACATGCATCTGGTATCTGTAAAAAAAAGTTACACATTCACTTATGTAAAATATAGTCCTTACGAGAAAACAACGATTTCTTCATGTGAACACAAAAATAAATTGGATATTTACTGATTGGAGGAAAAAGTAAATAAATCCAGAGCAGTAACGTAAAATAGTTATACAATACAAAAATAGAAAATATATTACATAAATAAATGTAAAAACCAACTCTTTGAATAAATATTTTATTGTCATTCTGTTATTTATTGTTTCATTGGCAGCTCTTGTGCATTTCTCACAATGAGGTTGACATCATCTTAATAATTTGATGCATAATTGAATTTCTCACTTTCTTTTTCTATATTTTCTATGTAGTATTCATTACTTTGTTTTTCAATTAAACTCTCTGATTGATATTATATGTATTACTTTTAAATCAATATTTTCCACTTTAAATTTATGGGTACGATGAATACACCTGTATACTTGATTAGATTAATTTGATTTATCAAATGACTATTCTCTTTCTTTCGTTTATAAGTTTTTTCTCTCTTCATAAATGTGTGAAATAAACAAATATGTCATTCATTGAGAGATGTGGTGAGTAATCATGAATAAACTCGATTAAAAAAAATCTCAAACTATGAAGTATAATCACAAATTTGAAGTTGGTGGTGGTTTCATGAAAGAAAAGATACGATAAGGATATAAAGATAATAAAAAAAAAATTAAAGTTCAAGATAAAGATACGACTGAGATATTTTAATAACAAAATTAAATTTATAATGAAATATATGAATTTACAATTTATAAAATAACTAAAAAAAATCTATAAAAAAATATAACTAAAAATGATATTCCCCTCTACGGTATTTTACACTTCACACATGTCAATACGCATATCTTACAACTAATATATTTAATCATCTATTGTCAAAAACTATAAAAAAAAAGTCTATATTTTTAAAATATTCATTGAGACATTGAACAACTTGTATGCTAACATTTATCTTTATATATTAATAAAAAAATGGCGAGAATCGTTTATGTGAATAGTATAAATGGTCAAAATAAGTGATAGTTACATTTTTTTTTCGCACCAATTAGACCAATAGTATTATCCAAAAGATGTTTGGGATGTGTAGATTTGTCGAATATTCATTACTTAACGGTTAACGCTAATCATGTCAGTCTCCTTTCCCATAGAATCTTCTGTTTTTTGGAGTTTTGTTGTATGGACAAAACTTATATACAGTACCCTAAGTACTGTTGGTACTGTGTCCAATAAAAAACTGACATGTAAGCTCTTTTATTATAAATTGAACTAACGTTGTGAATACCCCGTTACGAAACAAACACGAGAAGAAGTCTCAAATTTCTGGAGAGGGTTTAGCACTTGGACAAAGCAATGACGACGTTTGAAGTACGTTGTAAGTAATTCCAAAACTTGTATGACATCAATACTGTGCTCAAAGAATTCCACAACAGTAGCATAATGGTTGGGGAAGTTGTTCGGGTGCGCCATAATTTCCCCCTTGTACCTCGTTTTCTGGTTGTTCATCACTCCCTCCATTGCTACGTTGCTGCTTCCCGCTGCCTTCAAGTAGGCACAAGTAATGATAGATTCGTCGGCAATGTCGCAATTACCTCTTTGTGGTTATCATGGAGGAGCGGACGAGAGAGCGAGAGCCAATGGCAAAAGGATTGGGAATCGGCAGCGCCTGTGGTCCTAGGGTTGAGGAAATCAGTACCGGGTGTTGTTCAAATAATTGTGTGCAGTTTGGAAAGAGTGGTGTGGATCAGAGGTTGGTTTTGGCAGTAGAGTCGTAAGTAAGAGGGTGGTTATGACTTATGAAAGTTTAAACATATGATTGTGCTGCAGTGCAACAAGCTACTGTTGGTTCTATAACGTCAGCTAAACGTCGTTAAAAGATGAGTTGGAATAATTAAAACGTGTCATCTTCTTATTGGAGACCAGCACCAACAGTACTTAGGGTACCGTATATAAGTTTTGTCCTTGTTGTATCTCGTGCCATATATGTGGCATATGGTCGTATTCCAAATCTATCGACCATATTTTTTAAATTGTTAGATATTTATAGGGGTGGCAAAAATACCCATGTCCACGGGTACCCGTGGGTAAAATCCTTTACGGGCACGAGGCGGATAGCTAAACGGGTATCCACGGTTATAATAAATGGGTATTTGACTATCCATTATTATATGGATATGGACACGGATCTGATTGTACCCATACCCACGGGTACTAATACCCGATAATAAATTAAATAAATTATTAAAATATTCTTATATATCTTATCTTATTACTTAAAGTTGTTACCTTATTGAAGAAAATTTTACTGTCTACCTAAGATTTTTTATTAATAACCTATTTTTATTTTTGATTTTTTTAATTCATCTTATTAAGTTCACCATTTCTATTTGATTCACATCATAAAACATATCACATGGATTATGTAAATATCATGAATTTTCTATTGATTATGTATGATTTATAAAATTTTGAATAGATTATGTATGGATGTTTAAAAGTTGAAGTTTTTTGGTAATTAATTTTTTATTATTATTTGTACCAAAAAAAAAAATCAAAAATCCATGGGTACCCATGGATACCTCAATACCCACGGGTATCCGCATAGTGGGTACCCACAAGGGTACAGGGCGGGCACGAGTATCATATTTATCCAACGGGACGGGGCCGGGTATCATACTATCCGTACTCATGGGTACCCATTGACATCCCTACTCTTATACGTATCAAGTCGTATCAAACATGTATCGATGTCGGATATGTATCAGACATCAATACTTTGACAATTTTAGAGTATCAAGGCTTCAGTGAAAACAGAAGAAACATAACTAATGAACACTTGATGTGTCCTTAGACGAACAAAATATTTCACATGAAGATGATATCATGTTGTAAATATAATAGACCGTACATAAATAGTAATATTAGTAATTGTTTTTATTTGGTAGTATATAGCCCGTTAAACAAGCCCATTAGGTTTACATTTTTCTCTATTTAAACCCTAACCACCGTAACCTTGTAATAACGATATTAAATCTTCTCGCAATTTTTTAGGTCTTGCTTCCACGTAAACCCTAACCACTGTCTTTGCCGTTTTTTTTTTGTTCTTTCAACCTGTTTCTTTGTTGTCTTCTCTACGGCCTCTTGGAATTTTTATTCCCTCCTTATTACGTGTAGAGGTTGTTTCACAAAAACATCTCTCAGGACTTTGCAACTACTAGGTGATAACATACTTCGATCGCATTGCCATAACCTTTTGTTTTAAAACACAAGCATATTTACACACTTGCAAATTGTTTAACACGTTATAACTTGTGATTTCGTTGAACTTAACTTCAGGCATGGACTTCAGGAATAGTGAGCTGAAGTTGGTTTCCTGTATTGCTCTATGCCTCATTCTGGTCTCTCCTGCTGGTAAATTACTTTGAATATATTTAAAACATAGGAGACTGTAATATAGATGCTCATAGAAATTTTTTTGTATATACCCTTGTTTTTTCCCAAAATTCCAAAAGTGCCCTACTTTTAAAAAAAATTGCAGAAATGCTCTACTTTTTCTTACACTCTGGTACCCCTCAACTTGCACTTGCGAGGTACCCTAACAAGTAACGAAACTTTGTCCTTATTGTATCCCGCAAGTGGTACTTGCGAGGTACTTTTTAATTTTTTTTCAAATTTTTTATACGTCCCGCAAGTGGGACTTGCGAGGTACCTTAAGGTTTTTTTTTTCGAAATTTTTTAATGTCCCGCAAGTGGGACTTGCGAGGTACATTTTATTTTTTTTTAAATTTTTAAAATAATTAAATACCTATTCTTTTAAAAAAAAATATTAAAATAATTTATTTTTAATAAACTAATAAAAGTTATATAACAAATAATATTACCATAAAATCTACAATTATTATAAATGCCCTGCTGTCCCACACCCTCGTCTTCGACGATTTCTTCCACGATTTACTTGAGGGTCATGTTGGCCTTCGACAATGTTATCTGTAGTTGATTGTATTTGACTATCATAAGCCAACGACAACGACACATCGTGTTCCCTTGTTGGCCATCCCATATCCAGAAATTGTTCATTCGAGTTCAATGAAGCCGGAGAGAAGTGAGATAGTAGGTTTGTTGGTGTTGGTGGGTGGTTATAGTTTTGGTTGGTGTACATAGGGTATTGTGGGTTGTTGTAGGGGGGTAATTGGTGTTGGACGGTCCAACTTGGTTTGGGTCATTATAGGAGAAGTAGTTGTTGTTGGACGTGCTAGCTTGGTTTGGGTCATTGTAACCAAAGTTTGGCATTGACCTTTGTTGGTAAGTTGACTGATAATGAGGCTCATATGCATTTCTCGGGGAGGTATATGGTGGCGGTTGGATGATACTTTGTTCGGGGGTGTCGAGAAATTCATACATTACAGAACCATGAATGTTTTGTGTTGTTTGTGGTTGGGATTGATGATCTTGTAGTTGAGAAAAAATGTTTTGATCCCAAAAATCATCATGAATTGGTGGTTGGTCGTTGTGAATTTCAAGTTCATGCTCCGGCTGTTCTTCTTCGTCTGGATCTGAATGTGATGGTTTTGTGTCAATTGAAATCCTTAGACGTGGGTTGCATGTGGTTGTCAACCACTCAATATACTCATGAGTTGGAACGAGAGATCTTGGCCGCATGCGAGGTAGAGTATAACGTCGTCGATTGT
>Ga0315915_1004950_pt1 | contig 16673 bp, 7 predicted proteins | sample MpolbnodulesMG_FD_207738 | JGI IMG/M metagenome (GOLD analysis project Ga0315915, IMG submission 207738) | Medicago polymorpha root nodule microbial communities from Los Angeles, California, United States - branched nodules | ecosystem: Host-associated > Plants > Roots > Nodule | place: USA... | reverse complement strand
GTTACACAGATTCATCTCAGACCTAATCTCTGAGAGATTTAGCTACTCATAATTGAGTTGACGAATAACATAATCAATGAAATAATTAAAACATACATGAACTGAATTAAGGATGAGGAAATCGCCCTTCAAGCAGTCTTCAAGTCTCAAAATCGTACTTTTTCTCTCCAAAATTGTAACCCTTGTTTTTGGCACTGACTTCTGTTTAAATAGGAAATCTTTCTGATCGAGAAATCGCGCCGCGCTTGTGTCCAATCGTGTCACGATTTTATAACAACCTAGAGTCCTTCGAGATCCTTCTTCACAATCATGACACGCCTCCCGCAATCGTGTCACGATTTCCAGCAATCCAAAACTTGCCTCTCTGCCTATAAAATCACGTCACGATGTAAGCAATCGTGTCGCGTTTTGTTACTTCAAGCTCTTAGTTGTTTTCTCGCTTTTTAACGCCTCTGGACATTCATATTGCTCTGAACTCTATCAAATTTGTCGAAATAAGTCCTAAAATTACGTAATGACAACATGTCATCAATGGACTCCTAGATATCCAACTGACTTAAAGTTTTCTTTGAAAAAAAAAATGAATTCATAAAAGAAAAACTTAAACAATTTACAAAGAGAGGCGTGTTCAACGATATTAATAATGATTTGATTATTGAACGATCTCAAAACATAAAACCGTAAAAAGGATAATTGTAGATTATGTATGTAATTTTTTAAATACATATTATATATTATTAAATAAAAGTTTAAAAGCTTGAACTCCTAATCAAAATCGCGACAACGTTAGTGTTTGTGGTCATCATATAATCAATAGTCTCATAGGTACGTACGTATATCACATGCTAAAAAAAAGATGAAAGGGTCTTTAAATGCCATGTTGGCGTTTATCTGAATTTAGCCACCAGCCTTTTGAAACCAAAAAAATAAAAACAATAAGATCTATAATTAATATATTTTCCATCAAATTTATAACCCCTTGAATTGAATAGGATCCTTCACAAAAAAAGTAGAAGCCTTGAATAGGGGGGTGGGGTGTGTGTGTGTGACATGCATGACTTTGGTGGGAACTGTATAATATTTTGCGAAACTTAAATTTTTTATTAATTTGATTTAACAAGTTGTATACCCTCTCATCACTATTATAAGTAAAAAAAAATTAGATTCATTGAATAAATTATATATCTAGTTTTTATTATAGGTCAAATACATCAGTTATTTAATGAATTACAAAATAAATTTTTTTCTTAGAATAGGATGTATGAAAGTTTAGTTATTGACAATGCTGATATTAATTATTTGAGAGAACAAGGTGTACAAATGCATCGAGACCTTTTACTTTTTTTGCATGTACCAGTATGACCTTATCAAACAAATTGTGATATTTGTTATTAAAATTTGAGTAATGATATTTTTACGATTATTTGATGATAAACAAATGAAAGACTTTTAAATTAATCCAATTTAAATTTTCTTAATGACTGGGTTGACTTTAAAAATTCAAGAAAATCGATTATTAACTTACATTCTCGTAAATATTAATTAACTTATTTCAATTTTATTTATAGATACTTTGGGGGGAGGGAGGGAGGGAGGGAGAGAGAGAGAGAGAGAAGAGTACGAAGATTTGTCCATAAACTATCATAAAATGATTGTACAAATACCATTTCTCTTAAAATTTAGAGGAAACCTAGACTATCTTTTTGAATATTATAGGTAAGTTATTTACTACCAATTAAAATCAAACACATGTACTCCTTTAATTGTGTCAAACATATTTCTATTAGCTGAGTTACTTGATATCTAGATAGATCTTGATTTTGATTTTTGTAGTAAAAAAGGTTATGTCAGTATTATTTGTGAGAGTGATTGTTTGGAAGCAGTTGCCCTGATTATTGCTGGTCGTGATCATACCTTGTACACTTATGCTCCTGACATCCTTCATATTAGAGATGATTTACATGGAAATGGAAATACAACATTGGTGCATGTTCTTAGAGAACAAAATATGTGTGCAAATTTTATTGTTAAAGAATGATCACATGCAAGGTGTTCTGCTCACTAGAATTGTCCTCCGTCTGGAATCGAATCTCTCATCTTGAGAGATAAGCTTGAAACTTAATTTTATTTTTTCCTCTTTTTTCTTTTTGCCTCGTTATATTGTAACATTAAAAAAAATTAAAAGAAAAAAATCAATAAAGTACATACGGTTGATTTTAATTAGTTACGAGCAACTTACCCTCAATTTTCTAAAGAAAATCTAGAATTTATCTAAACTTTAATAGCTACTAACAAGCTCTTGATCAAGTGTCATTGTGTCAACCATAACTTATCAATTCAGCAAGTAGTTAATTAATTAGTCAGCAGTCACTGCTGAGAAGTTGAGGGAGAACCAACAGTGAGGTTTACTTGGCAATTTTACCACTAGTCTATTAATAGTTCTCCTTTGTTTGATTTATACTAATAAATTAAAAGAAAAATGATATGGACGCATTAAAAGCATTTAAGCCACCGATTATCGTGTTCAGTAGCGTTGGATGATCCACACTCAGACAAAAATGTGTTTTCCATTTAGATTTGTTCAAGTCATGTATGAATGAATGATCATCACAGTTGCAGTAAAATGATTGATATAGACTTGTATGAATCGGTAGGTTTATCAATATGGGTCCATTGTTGATTGTTCAAAGTAGAACAGTCCACCCAGTAGGGATCCCTTGCTTCCAAAAAAATCTAGTCTAGTACTAATAATCTTTTGAAACCCTAGCTGGAAGTCTCAACCCAGGGACCTCTTCCACCAAAGTCAACCACGGCTTCTATGTCTCTTTCATCATTTATTTCATTTAAGCCTATGGATATGGACTAAAACTAGATTTCTTTTACACAAGACAAGTATTTAAGAATAACTATACTCATCCTAAAAATATAGGATAATGATAGGATAATGTTTAAGTAGTCAAAAGATGTAAGTTTGTGCAAGAAATAAATAGTATAGTTATTACATTGACTAATATGTATTGTACTCTAAAGAAAAACTTTATTTTTATGTACAAATTTAGGTAGGTTAAGAAATTTAAAATAGTAATTTTGAATTGAAATTTGTATATTTTATATTAAATATATAACTTTTAATAAATAATTTTTGTTTTCCAATAAAAACGTACTATTTTAATATATGCAATATTGCACATGTTAGATAAAAAAAAATCTATTAATTTTTTTTATTGATCTCTTAATCAATATTTTTAGGACATTGGTAAACAAGACTCTTAAATTTTTTATTAATCTTATTTAATTTTGTAGTCAAATTGTTAACACCCATAAATGCTTGGTCGAATATGTATTGGTCGCTCAGCTGTAGTGAAAGTATTTGACTTGGTCAACTCTTTGTTAATCTCTCGGGCTCTTGTTTAACACTACCTTGAAGCCAATAAGACCCAATATTTCAGCTACCAAGTCCATCTAGATTTGATAGTCACGTTCATCAAAATGCTATGTATGCTAGTTGTAGAGAGAAAATAAAGATAGAATTGTGATCACTGTGAGGCAAAATTTGAATCAACATACACTGCCTTAAAAATACACAGGACCGTCTCTATGAAACTGGAAGTTCGGCTCTCATAGTAAAAATAGGTCTCTAACAAAAAAAACGCATAATTTTTTTAAAAGATTAATCTTCTATTTAAATTGAAAATAACACTCTTATAATTATTATTAGCCACCGAAATCAAAATTAGCAATTATTTTTACCAAAGACATGTTTTTAACTTAGAAATAGAAACATGGAACATGATTTTTACTTAGAAATTGAAACATGAAACATGTTTATTTTTCTTTTTTGAGTGGGGGTGGGGATATTGAGAAATAGTTTTTTTTTTAGGCCCATATCAATTGAGCTCTTTACACTCTCCAAGAAACGGCCTTGAAAATACAGATGTTAAGAATATGGTTAACTAACGATCGTTAGCTAAGCAAGTGTTAAAATGGGATGACCCAACAACCCAAGTTTCACCATGAGATGAGTTTTAAAAAAGCAAGTCCAAAAACAATCGGATTATTTTGGCATAATGCAAACATTACTAATGTGTCTTGACCAATATAGCCTATAGTGGCTTGACCAAACTTATTAATGTGCATCTGAATAAGAAGCGAGTTAGTCATAAAAGAGCGGGAGCGGGTTGAGTTAGACCGACTCATTTGACTTTTTGTAATGAAAGTATTTACTTATCAACTGAATTATAATCAACTGACATTTAAAGCAATATCGATTATCGACTGAAAGCGGCTATCAGATCTATATGTGCTTGTGGTTCATGGTATTATTAAATAAGAGTCTTAGAGACGACAACATAGTGTTGACCAAGTGAATCTTCTTCACTAAACACTCTTTGGAGTAAGCTAGAAGCCTGTAGTTAAGAAACATAATCATTTTTTTATATAATCTATTGACCAAGAAAGAGACGTCATAAATGCAAGTTGGACAATACATCATCTTATTAGCGGAGTAATCGGAAAAAAAAATCAAGCAAACAACTAATCGATTAAGCACACGACTAGTCGACTAAGCACCTAATTTTGCACGAAAACAACAAATGACACACACAGTGAGACCATGAAGGTAGACGCACTAAACATAATATGGTAACACAACAAGAGAACCTATGAATTTAAGTAGAACGCTTATCACAAGTTTCAACTATACATTGTGCTGGCGGAACTTTTACTACAAGTCCAACCATTAATCAATCAACTAAGCAGTGAGACCATTTAGGTTAGGCGAATGCATATACAATCGAATATGAGTTAATCAAATCTTTCTCAAGTGTATGGAGGTTTACAAAGGTCGTGGAAGTGTAAGAATTTGACAAAACTCAATAGAACTTGACGATTAAGCAATTTACTAATGCTCCATGTTTATATTGCCACTAACAGAAGAAAGCTAAGAGCAAGGAGTCACATTCCAAAGGAGCTAAGCAAACACGGATATATTGGCAATTGAAAATACCGTAAAACTGAAGAATCAAGTCAAACGAGGGGCACCACGTATCCCCAACAACAGGAGGATTTACGCATAACCCGCATAAATATCCAAGCAAGACTAATTTATGTAGTCCACGTTGTTTGGACAATTGAACGAGAGTTTTCCCATAATTATCGGACTCGTAGGTTATGCTATTTTATGCCTTTCTTATCTAAGTAGTTTAAAGACCCAAAACATTGTACTTAACCCTCTTTGGAGTAGTTAAGGAACTCATAGGTAGGTGTATATCTCCTTCTTGAGCGTAATCGTTTGAGGAAAATGAAATTGTTAAAAGCCGCTAGTATTAGCTTATACCTCGACTAACTTTCAAATTCAACAACAATGTCTTCTTAGCTAACTAGAAAAACTTTTTCCCAATAGAAAATAAACGCAATTCATTAAAAATCAATGATTAATTAAAGGGAAATGTTAACCGGTGCCCCCGAGACACTGATTAAGGAATCAAATGTAGAAAGTATTACATTTGAACTTGTGCTGTCAACTCCTCAAAAACATAAAAAGTGCTATTTTTACTTTAAAATTTTCTTTTTTAGTTTCCTTAACCAGTGCTCCGAGAGCACCGGTTAACAAGACCTTTAAATAAATACATAGTGAAACATGATAAAATAAACAGTGACAAGCTATGGACAGTGCTATACGAGAGAGTAAATTCTTAATAGAGCATACCAAAATGCTTATAATATGAACGTAGAAGGAGAGTAATCTGTTACAAATAGAGCATACCAAAATGCAATTGTAATAGACATATGTGGACATGTTGCTAAAAAATAGACATATATTGAAATGCTTTTTTTGGATTTTCATGGTATTCTCCGGCTATAACCGTAGATATGTAAAATACTTTTAAGTGTTGTCTCTTCTAAATGCAAAATTTCACATGCATAAATTCGTAATCAAACCTATCACCAAGCATATTGTTAAAAAAAAAAAAAAAAAAGGTTCTTTACGAATCAAACCGCCTCAGTTGATGATGTTGACTGATTTAAAAAATAGAAAATAATTTTTTTTCTTCCATAAATGCTTAACAAGTAGGAGGATTTTGTTTTTCAATATAAAAAATTGTTTAATTCCATGACAAATGTCCTAATTAACAACATATATTAACAAGACCCTAGTACTATCAATACATAAAATACTCTGTGCCTTTAGATATAAAATTAGTTTTAAATTTCTTAAGTGTGTTTAATAACCATAGTATGTAAAAGAAAGAGGGATAGATCATAGGTTGTTTCGTGTAAGACATATTTCTTGTCTAACATTGCTACTTCCTCCTAATGGAACCACCGAATAATTTATTTAACTCCATCAATATCTCCTATAATAGCCTATTTCTATTTTTTAACTGTATGTATCTCACATTATCCATAATCTTATACCCAAAATTGCCTCTTAACTTGTGCATTTATTTTATTTTATTTTATTTTAAGCATTGGCCCGCCGCATAACGTGAAGTTGTAGTTCACATGGTGTAAGATGGCAATTGGGAAGTGTCAAATTGGGGGGTGTTTGGTGGGAAGTTAAAGCATTAAAGAGATGAAAATAGTTATGGGTACGTTAGTTGGATGAAGCTGTCTAAAAACTGAAAAGTGTCATTAAGTTTTGACACGCTTTCCACAGACACATCCAAAACAAAAGAGCGAGTAAACGGTGACTTGCTATACTTTTAGGTCAAACAAGTATCCGTGTATTCACACGGTCACTATTACAATCTCAACTTCAATTGTAAATGCATACACATAGGTGTAAAATTGAGGTTTATTTTGTTGTTGAACACTTACTATTGATAAAACATAATGTGAGATCATTGTCGTCAGTCGTCAGTCGTTTAGCTGTCTAAATGTTATCGATTAGACGGTTAAACATACAATGAAAACCTAACTTGTGAAACTAAATGACGATGACCGATGAGGGTAGTTAAGACTTTCATAGTTGTTCTCACCGACTAACTTTGTAATCCTACATAAAATAGGTTTCTTCTTTCACTCATAGTAAGTACAAGAATAGTAGAAAGCCTTCCGAAAAAACAACTTCCATGAGTAGAATTTTATCTTGTCGTCACCGTCTTTCAAGAGAAAACAAATTCATTGTGAGACCTCTAAATGGACTACACAAATGAATGTCAAACAAAAGTCAAAGCTAGCCTAACTCTACCCCATCCCCAATAGCCCCAAAAACAAGTCTAACAAATCGTGAGGCATGACTAGCTAACTCTCACCTTAATTGCCTAAAAATATTATACCACATCAGAAGGGAGACCTCAGGTGACGAATAATTATCTTAGGGTCGGTCTGGTTTAAAAAAATAGGAGGGGAGTGGAGGCATTTTACTATAAGAGAGGAAAAGAGATGAAATTGAGGAGAATAATCTTAATAAAAGGAATGTAAAATCATGTTTTTTACATTTTTTTAAACTTTGTTGGAACTTAAACCCTAAACTTTTAACTTATTAACCCTTAGCTATCCAACCCCGAACAAATTTTTTACCTTAATATATAATATTTCAAGTTACATTAAATAAAATGATATATATTTAAATCGAAATTTTACATAATTACTCTCTCTCCTCTAAGCAACTAAATTCGGGCCATGAGAGACTTAACTCCTCTCCCTTTCAAAATATGAGTCAATCTCCTAAAATGTAAAATAGTTTCTCCCCTCTCTCCCCTCCAACCAAACATGCATTAAAGATACACTTATGAATCAGTTTACTTCTTGCTCTCAAAAGTTTAAAACTAGATTTACATGCTATTGAAGTTCCTCAACGCACATGATTATGGTAGTTTGATTTTAGTGGATTTTTTAGTTTGTTTTTCATTGAGAATAGCAAATGGTTAGAGAGTGCTAGTGCGTACGTAGGGACTCTAACTCCTCTAATCAAGGATGGATTTAAAAGAATTTGTCCTATTGAACTAACCTTATCTATTGAACTTTTGTTACTGAAATAGTCATTTAGAAAAATGCATAATGCATTTTCAAAACTAGAGAGGATTAGTGATATTTTTACAGAACTTGTGGAGACCATGTATATCCATATTATCTCTAAAAAAAGGTATTTTCATATTATAATGATGTATATATCAGACTTGTTAGTGATAGATCTATACTTATTTGTTTCATTCGCTGCGGGCCCTAGTTTTCTAGTGAGAGAAACTTCAACTCCTCACTAAACTTTCTTTCTCCTTCGTTCATCGAGGAGGGGTGGTTTTAGGTCATTTTTGACGTAGAATCACCCCTCTACATCTTTTTTTTCCCTTTTCTTTCAATCTAAATAAGTGGTTTTTACATCTATCAAGTTTTTCGTTTTGTGTTTTTTGTGATTTCGTCGTCTAAGTGTGGCGTTGTGTTGTTCGTCGTCTTGTGCGGCGTTTGATTTCGCGTCTTTCCGCGGTGTTTGTTCAGTTCCTATTGAAAGATCTACATTAGTCAATTACAAATTCAACCAATGATTTGGACGTCAACGTTGCAGATCTGAAAGCACGGGTATTTCGGTGACTTAGGTTTTATCATATTATTTGTAGGCATTTTGTCGTTGTATGCTATTAACTTGGGTGTTGTGAGTTTGTTCGCAGATTCACCCTTTACGTTTTTAGCGATGTTTGTATCTAATGTACCCTATCGATTCGAATGAATGAATATCGTTTTGTTTTTGTCAAAAAAAAAAACTATACTTATATATGTCAGAGGTCTTGAGTTTGAATTCAGTCCTGAAAACACAGTTGTGTTAAATTTTTAACGAAGACCTTCGTCATCCAATATATTTGCCTTTAGAATTCTATTCGATATATATCATTAGTGGCAATTGCATCGAAGCTAACTTATTAAATTAATTTAATTACTCATATATCTTTTATGACTTTTATTTTAGGAAAATATGTCGTTTATAATATTGAAAATGAGAAAGTTATTCAATATTTTTGGATGAAATATTATATAATATTTATGATTTTTAAAAAATGAAATATTATATGTTTAATGATAAAAAATTATATATTTTTTTTTTTAGTGGTCTAGTGGTCAGCATATACTCAAATAAATAAACACAAGGAGGAGGAAGTAGTTTGAGACCTGAGATACCACCGCATAAAATATCTTCATACAACCAAACAACTAGGTGTTGTTGATAGGTGTCAAATTTGGGTTATTTTCAATATCACTAATTGACTTGGTTTACAAGTTATCTATCGAAAAACCTTCGATTTACTGTAAACATACATATTATTATTATAGGCCAGAATGCTACTATTATATGTTTCCTATCACTTTTTGTAGGTTTTTGCCAAGACAATACAAAGCAAAGAATTCAGACTTACATTTGTTGGGCGAGCCAAAGCGAGTTGAAGGCGAGCAATTCCATAGAGTTTGAAGGAGAAAATCTAGAGCACCTTCGTTAGGTGAGCACCACACTTTGCCGCAGTCTAGACATATGGTTAGGTTTATGTCCATATTCAACTATTCGATCATATTCCATTGAATCAATCGACTATTTTGCTCAACATCGGAAGTCGGTTGATACAATGGATTTCACATCATTTGCTAGACATGGAAACGTACGATGAAGGATGGGTGAATATATATTTGAATCATAGAAAGTATACATCGATTAAAAGGAACCATTAGATGAGAAGTTACCTATAAGTCTAATCTCAACACTACTTTATTTGTATTTGTTAAATTGTTATTCACTATTTTGTTAACAAAGAACTTCAATCAACTTGATTTAGAATTTATGGATACTTAAGAACGACATTTAACTAAAACGCAGTCTCTGTGATTAGATACACATATTTTGACAAAGTGACACGGTATTTATCACCGTGCGAGTGAATTCTAAAATTCGCTCTTTATTAGTTGTAACAACGATGACATAATGGTACACATTTATATATATTATTACTACATCCATTATACTAGTTACATTTTTTTATGGTAAAAATAAATAACAATATTGTGAATTTAGTTTTATTTAATTTCAGTTATAGTTATATTTATTACATTTATTTCAAAATTTAGGTATTGTAATAATTGGTATATGAAATGTTAAAAAACTATGGAGTTTTTTTGTTTTGTTGAAACATATTGACAAGTAATAGAGGATGGAGGTTTTCCTTTCTGAAACGAAAAAGTGAAAAGGAAGATAGAAAAAATAAATAAATAAACATTTCGTGTAGTCTCAAAATTTAGCATCATCATTTATTTGTGTATAGCTCACCAATGACCAACGTGAGATATTGACCCAAGTTGGGAGACTGTTCACCGGCCTACGAATTAACATGCATGCATGTGCTATTGCAGTATTGTACTTTGTTGTATCTATAAATGAAATTGGAAATCAAATAAAATTAAATTGCCAAAAAAATAAAAGGTGGCAAAACTTAGCAATAAAAGGAAAGAAAAAAATGAATTAAAAAATATAAATAAAATTTATAAGGCTGTTTCCCAGTTGGCTAATTCAATGCCCACACATATAACAATTAAAAGTTCGTTGGGGTAGTTGTATCAACTATCCCCTATCTCTTCACACATACAAACCCTTTATAACAATGCCATCTTCCATATTTTTTCATCACATTCAATTCCTTCTTTTTTTTGTCCACATTTACATTCTTAGCCAAAACATATCATATGTTATATATCTCTCTAGCACAATTAAGCACTTGAGAAAAACATAAATTATTTCCACTCTCATTTGATTTTGTTTCATTTTGAGTATACAAACCAAACAAGTCCTTATAAATTTTCCAAGAGTTAATTACTTCAATTTCCAGACTCATGGAAGATCACAAAAACCAATCAGTTTCTGTTGAATCACCTCATGAAAGAAGAAAACTTCCAAATTTTCTTCTATCAGTGAGACTTAAATATGTGAAACTTGGTTACCATTACTTAATCTCAAAAGCTATGTACCTTTTACTCATACCACTTTTTGGAGCAGCTTCAGCTCATTTATCAACTATATCATACCATGATATTGTTCAACTATATGAAAATCTCAAATTCAATCTTGTATCAGTAACACTATGTACTAGTCTTATGGTATTTCTTGTGACACTTTACTTCATGAGTCGTCCAAGAGGTGTTTACTTGGTTGATTTTGCATGTTACAAACCAAAACAAGAATACACATGTACTAGAGAAATTTTCATGAATAGGTCTGAATTAACAGGTACATTTTCTGATGAAAATTTGGCTTTTCAAAAGAAGATACTTGAGAGGTCTGGTTTAGGTCAAAAGACTTATTTGCCCCCAGCAATATTGAGTGTTCCACCAAATCCTTGTATGGCTGAAGCAAGGAAAGAAGCTGAGGAAGTTATGTTTGGTGCTATTGATGAGCTTTTGGAGAAAACTGGTGTTAAGGCTAAGGATATTGGGATTTTGGTTGTGAATTGTAGTTTGTTTAATCCTACACCTTCTCTTTCTGCTATGATTGTGAATCATTATAAGTTAAGAGGGAATGTTCAAAGTTATAATCTTGGTGGTATGGGTTGTAGTGCTGGACTTATCTCTATTGACCTTGCTAAGCAGCTCCTACAGGTTGGTTTGCATTCTTTATTCATAATACTATTGTTTAATTTCATGGTCATTTTGCTAATTATAACTTAATCGTAGAGACAAAAGCTCCAAATTGTAGTTTCAAGTTAGAACAAAACGTTAGGGGCAAAAACTTCAAATTATAGCTTTAAGTTGGAATAAATTTTTAGCGAACATCTAAACATGTGAATATCAATTTTACACATTTGAATTCAATTTTAACTCGTTCAAAATATAAAAGTACTGGTCCATGAGAGAAGTTTATTGAAGCAATTACATCACCCCAGTTGTCCACACACACATGTACAGATTGTCCATGTTACTTGCAGTTATAACATTAAAAGTTTGCCACCCTATTTAATACACTGCCCCAAACTATAGACAATAATACCAAAAATGTTGACCCTTTTAGGTGTGTGTAAACTCATAGTAGAAATTGTCCACATCTTTACAACTAAGGGACCATAAATAAATCATTGAAATTAACATTCACTTTATGCATTCATTCATATGTATGATATTAATATACCAAAAATACCATGTTATTATTATATCAAAATAATTTGATTAACACTTTTGTTATATGTATAGGTTCATCCAAACTCTTATGCCTTAGTGGTGAGCATGGAGAACATCACACTCAACTGGTATTTTGGCAATGACAGATCAATGTTGGTATCAAATTGTCTGTTTAGAATGGGAGGATCTGCAATTCTTCTCTCCAACAAAGCTTCTGACAGTAAAAGAGCTAAATACCAACTGATCCACACTGTCCGAACACATAAAGGCGCAGACGACAGATCATACGGTTGTGTCTTCCAAGAAGAAGATGAGAAGAAATCAATTGGTGTATCACTTTCAAAAGATTTAATGGCGGTCGCCGGAGAAGCACTCAAAACCAACATCACAACACTTGGTCCATTAGTCCTACCTATGTCAGAACAGCTTCTGTTTTTCGCAACTTTGGTTGCAAGAAAAGCTTTCAAGATGAAGATAAAACCCTACATTCCTGATTTTAAACTAGCTTTTGAGCATTTTTGTATTCATGCTGGTGGAAGAGCTGTTTTGGATGAGTTGGAGAAAAATCTTGATCTTAGTGATTGGCATATGGAGCCATCAAGAATGACACTGAATAGATTTGGTAACACTTCTAGTAGTTCTTTGTGGTATGAATTGGCTTATACTGAAGCTAAAGGGAGGATTAGAAAAGGTGATAGGACTTGGCAAATTGCATTTGGTTCTGGATTTAAATGTAATAGTGCTGTGTGGCGTGCATTGAGGACCGTTGATCCAGCTAAGGAGAAAAATCCATGGATGGATGAGATTCATGAGTTTCCTGTTCATGTGCCTAAAGTGGCAACCATTGGTTCATCAAGTTAGGAAGAAATTTGTTTAAGGAATTTAATTAATTCCACATATAATCTTTAGGAAGAGTGTGCAAAAATACAAGATTAATTACTTTCAGCAGATATGTTTGATAGTTTAGCAGCTTGTTCTATAGTGTGTTGAAGTTGAAACAGTCGATAATTATTGTCCAGTTGAACATTTGTTACATGATTTTTTTTTGCCTTCATAAAATGTGTACTATGAAATTGACATTTCAATGATATATCTTAAATTCATTTAAAGCTGCTTGTCGAGTTGAGGAGTGAACAGCTACATCTAAGAAAGAAAAGTGTATCAAAAGTTGTTCAGGTTTGACTAAAGTTGTTTCTTAAATAGTGATCTTGTTGGATAAAATTGATAGCTTTGGATGCATATAATTAATGTTTAACATATCATATTCAGATGAAGACTAAATGAATGATGCTACATAAAAGAATAGTAGGAAATTCAAAAAAAAATCCCATTCGTTTGTTTGGACTCTTTTCATATTTTGGATTCCACTTTGTAAGACCAACTATATTCCTCTTTTCCACATCCGATATGTATATAAGTGATCTAATGTTGGGTCATGAGAGGAGTTGAGAGATCATCACATTATACACTGATCTTTGAATAACCATATATAAGTGAATTTGACGTCATATTTTAACCTAAAATTTTAAGGTATTAGATATTAATCCTCTCACTTATTTGATAATCAACATCTACTTTTTTATTAATATGGTCATCAAGTGTGAGTCAATCCATTAACTTGGAAATGTTCCCCTTAAGATTTTTATCGCCATATGTTTACACCATTGTTGTCACAACAACACGACACGCCACTTGGCCATCACATTGTCAGAAAGACTTTCGATGCAGGGCGTTAGTTGAACCGTTGAACAATTGATTAGGAACACGAGTATTTGAAAAGGAAAAAAAAACAAAATGTTTTCACATTGCATTGAAAATGTTCATTTGTTGACAATGACGGATCTTTTTGAAGACTCATGGGAGCCACTGCACCCCAATATATCTATAAATTTCATAGTATGCATCATATATTAATTAAATTATGGTTGTTGCGTCAGTGTGAAAATCTTCCAATTTACTGAATGTTGTGTGTTTGGTCCTCTCACCCTTATCTTTTTATATTTCCATTGTATTTTTAATATATTTGTTCAGAAAAAATGTTCCTACTGCCATCCCCCACATTAAAAACAAGCAAACGAACCACCACACTAGTTCATTATATTGATATTTTTTTTAAACTGTTTTATATTTATTCCAACAATATTTGACACCCCCAACAAAATAACTCAAGATCCGTCACTGTTTGTTGAGATTAAAGATTAGAGAGGTTAAATAAATAAAGTGGGGGGAATTGAAAGGCAGCCATATTACACAGGAAGAGGCAATGAATCTGGAGCACCACTACTACCATTGAGCACAATAACATTTCCATCAGAATCAGCATCCACTATAACAGAGTCACCCTCTTTAATCTCGCTAGCAAACATCTACTCAGCATGTTGTCTTCCAAAAGTTGCATTATAGCTCATCTTAGAGGTCTGGCACCATAACTTGGATTATAACCTTTGTCAAAGACTCTCTTCCTAAATCTCTCTGTCACCGATAGCTCAATCTCTTCGGCTTTCAGACTATTGAACACCTCCTTCAGCATTAAATCTCTTCGGCTTATCAGCTATCTCCTTAACCTCCAGTTTTGTAAGTTGCCTAAAAACAATCATTCAAGAACTCTGGCCTAAAGTATTGCTTCATCTCCTTGGTCACCAAGCTTGTAATTCGGTTATAACTGCTTTCTGCTGTCCTCATCGTAGTCGAAGTCAAATCCAAGCGACGACTTCCTTTCACAATCACACTGCTTCAGTCACAAGTGGACCTACATTACCTACCTCATTCTCTGCCTCACTCATCTCCTTGTTTTTTTTTATCTTTCTATAAGTGATGACATTGAGTCGTAGATCGTTTTCTTTATCCCGTAGCTCTCTAGCCTAATCAGAAATTAAGGAACCATCAGCCTGCTAAATTATTAGCCGAAAAGTAAAAGAATTTGGAAATATATAATTGAAGGAACAAACTAGTACAATGTCTTCAAACAAAAACTAGAGACCGAAGTCGCTATAGAACTTTAGGAAAGATAAGATAACCTTACATGACTTACTTTTGTTTTTAGAAGGCGGTTGGCTTGTGTTACAACTATACAAGCTAAATCTTAAATTATGGCCTTGCCTTTCCAAATTCTTGATTGCGAATAGCTTCATCTTTCCCCTTAACTATCTGCCCAACCTCCTTTTTCAAGCCCTCTTGCTTCTTCATCTAACTGCAAGTATATAAATCCGGCCCAATTAGCTCAACAATAGACGATACAAGAACTGCTGGTTTAGAGAATGGTAGATGAACAATACCTGCAGGTCCTGTACATGTTAAAGTCAAACTCAGGAACCAGCTTCGTCGATCAAATCTATAGCTTTGTCAAGCAAATATTGATCACTGCAGAAGACATAATTATTTTATGAACTAGAAAACAACAATATAGAAGGTACAATTTGATTCATTCATATTCACAACTATATGAGAGTTCCAAAATAAATGCCATAAACTATGCAAAGGCATAAAGCTAAGTTCCGAAAGATTGACATTTGTGAAGAAAAAAAAAATCTCATTTAAACATGCAATACCATAACTATCACACTATATCAGTTAGGGGAGGATTACTTGCGCAAGTAAACATTATACAGTTAGAAAGTTAGTTAGAGAATGATTGCTTGTGCAACAAGTAATCATTAGTTAGTTAAGAGTTAGTAATCTAGTGTTTGCTACACATGATAAGCTAATATAGAACCACTCTTGTGTGTATATACAACTTGTGTACTACCTCCATTCATTAATGAAAAATCTATTTTCATTCACTTTTCTCTATTCATAATATGGTATCAGAACTAAAAAAAACATCTTTTCCAAAGCATGAATTAAAATTGAAAATGAGGAGAGAATGTGCATAAATATAAATTATGACACACCTGATATATTAATGTGATAGCTCTGCGGCAGCTATAAGAGCATCGTCAGTTTAACGAAGCTTGTGGTGAATCTCAAAGCACTCTTTAAGCCCTTTCAGTATTTGGAAAGCGAGAAATGATTGTATCTTTAATCAGGGCATAATTAGGGGAGCGAAATTAACGGAGGAGATTAAAGTGTTGTCGTGGCAGTGGAGTCTTACGCGTCTCAAAATTCCGGCATGTTAGTTTTATGAATGGGTTTGGAATCTGAGGGATTGCCTTTCTAGGTAGTTGGGATCGATCCCAGACCTAGGTGCAAGGGAATTGATTTAGGTAAGGCTCAAGGACGAGCTCTTAAATATTGGCAACCTCAGGCTTTGCTGCGCAGCTGCTTCTGGTTTTTTCCTTTTCTGTTATGCTGCTTCTGTTTTCTGGTTTGGCTAACAGCGGAGGGCTGCTGCAAAAACCACTGTTGGATGCCGGCTTTTGGAACTGTTTCAGCCCATCTGCAGTGGTGTTTTTAGTTGTTATAGCAGCAGTTTGTGTTGGCTGTTTTTCTGTCATGTTTCCGTGTAATTCTGGACCCCCTGTATTGTTCTTTTTTGTGTTCTATGGTGCTTCTTACACCTAAATCTGCTCAATCATATTAGCAGCTTTCAAAAACAAAAAAAAACTGGCTGGAATCTCCTCTCCAAAGCTGGATCTTTTTCAATGTGC
>Ga0315915_1004949_pt1 | contig 16677 bp, 8 predicted proteins | sample MpolbnodulesMG_FD_207738 | JGI IMG/M metagenome (GOLD analysis project Ga0315915, IMG submission 207738) | Medicago polymorpha root nodule microbial communities from Los Angeles, California, United States - branched nodules | ecosystem: Host-associated > Plants > Roots > Nodule | place: USA... | reverse complement strand
GGGAGGGAGGGAGCGAGAGAGAGAGAGAGCGAGAGGGAGGGAGGGAGGGAGGGAGAGAGAGAGAGAGAGAGAGAGATGTGTAATGAGTCCAATCAAATCCAATGCAAACTGCAAAAATCGAACCGAACCATACCAAAAACCGGAAAAAAACCGCAATTTAAATGGATTGGATTGGTTTTCGGTTCCATTTGTATAAACCGATCCAATCCAAACTGAAGTATATACTTGTATATATATATTATTATATGGAAATTTTATAAATGTTTCCTTAATTTACAATCTTGTAACTATTTTCTAGACTTGTTCTTTAATAATGTTGATTTTTTTCTTCTTTATTTTAAGAAATATTATTAATTTATGATTTTGTAACTATTTTACTGAACCTACTATTTTATTTTCTACTTATTCATCTTTTTTGTAACCTTACATTTTTATGAAATGTCATAAAAAAATATATTTTCTTAAGAAAAAATGAAAAATTATACAACAATGAAAATCGAAAACCAGTCCAATCCAAACCGAAATTTTTTGGATCGGATTGGATTGGATTTGATTTGATTTTAAAACCAAACCAATTGGATGAACCAATAACAAAACTGAAGTAATTGGATCAGATGATTTTTTTCTTCCGAAACCAAACCAATCCAATCCGCAAACACTCCTAATTTTTACCACTCACATCTCATAAAAATAATTACACCTACAACTAGCCATCTTGATTTTTGTGGTTGTGGATAGATGAAATGACTACCGTCATTGAAAACTCACATACAATTGAAGGATTTGAGATTCGAATCCCAATCACGGCATCCAACCTAATAATTTCGACATTTTTACAAGTTGAGTTAAGACTTGCGGACAACCATCGTAAATTTTAACGAACAATGATGCCATATAACCATAAATTTTAACTACTACCAAATAACTAAACCAAGCATAATATTTTCTATGTGCCAATCAATAATTATCATAAAAATAAATTAGTGCTTCAACAATAACATTAAAATAGTCTAGATTGATTTTCTTTTTATCCCTGAAGTCAAAAGCCATTAATTTCCAAAAACAACAAATAACAAAATTTTATTTCCCTTCGTGCACAACCATGAAATAATGTAAATAATGGTTTTCCTTTACATATTGCAAAAGTATTAAGCATGACAAACTAAAATCACATATATACAGAAGTTCTTAGCCATGATAGAATAATCAATAATTCAAAACCAGTGAAGGGTAAATAACCTCAAACCATTGTTAAACAAGTTCCTTTCCTATCTTTTTTACTTTTTTACAAAAATTTGTAAAACATATCAATTTCACCAAATAGTGTGAATTTTGTGGTCTCTGTCAATCTCTAGAAGAAAATAAAAAAACATTTTAGCCAAATAAGATCTGAATGTGAATTATGTGATCCAGTTACATCACCAAACTCTGAGAATAAGAATATCTTCTAGTTCTAGGGGTGCAAATTCATGTAGTACTACAGAGGTCTATTTTTTGTTGGTTAATAGCTCAGCAATAATATAAGTAACGACAAGCAAAAACAAACATTAAAAATACCATGGACCAAGATACCCTACACTGTTACTTGTATTAATTTATGAAACTAAAACAAAAATGAAAACATCATGTGATGATTATGAACTAGAAGCCCACATAATAGTAGGAATAAAATATTAGCAACTAGAATTCTTTCATTCTGGACCAGTAACAAAGAATGATTCTCAACAAGTGGTTGTGATGAATATTGAGCAATCAAATCATTGTTATATCACTCCAACATACTATATCCATAAGAATCTTCCATCACATTCTGTCAGTTCAGCTTTGCTGGACCTGACCCCATTTCAATACTCATCTATCCCCATCATAAACCACTAACAAACAATTAAAAAAATAATAACCTTGACTTAAAGAATAATCCTAATTCCTAACCCAATTGCTTACATTAATTTACCATTTTATCGTGGACTATGTAGTAGCCAATAGCCATGTGGTATGAGTTGGGATATCAAATGTTGAGAAGCATGGTTTAGCCCAATTAAGAGAAATAAACTGAAAAAGGTGAATTATTTGAAATTAATAGAATGAAGAATATGATACAAATAAGGTAGGATACACCTTTATATAATGATCTTAAGATAACTAAAAAATAAACTTCAACCTATTCATAACTAATTTCTAACTCCCTTAAATCAATTCTAAGAAATCCCTAACTATATCTAACACCAAAAAGTTCTACGCTTTATAGCATTGATATTTTATATTGAAAGTGCGTCCAAATATCTTGATACATGTCAATATATAATACCATCATACACTATATTAACATTCAATCAAATTATTAAAGTGTCAACATATTAGTATCATACTTCGTTCGTTATCATGTCCATGTTAGTGTTTCATAGATTCTATAGGTCCATGACTAGTTGCTACTAACATTTCTCCCTAGCCATAACAAATTAGCCCCTAACACTTATAAAGAAAAAGTTACAATTAACATAGAAAATAACACAGAAATGAATAGGTAAACATAGTGGATTACATTAATATTAATTAGACCCTCTTGCTTGAATCTGAAGCTGAAACTAAAATAAGTCAGCTCCAAATACTCATACACCACTGCGATAATATGTTCCATATGAGAACAAGTTAAGTAAATAACTAACCTATGGACATTAGAAACTAAACTACCATGTGTTAACAAATCATACTTTTTTTATATCAAGCAATGGTTTAAAACCTGAACCGGACATCAAATCAGTGAGACTTCTAGATCATGATTCAACCGCATTAAACCGCTCAAACTAGGACGTAACTGTGATCGAACTGCCAAAATAACCAAACCACAATAAATGTCGGTTGAACTGTCCGGTTCGGTGTTTTATTGATATCAAGGTTTAATATCAGAATCATCCCAAGGAACATTTAGATCAGTTGAGACCAAAGAATCAATATCCTCCCAACTCCAATAGTTTGACATATCCATGCCACTACTTGTTGCAGGTATCTCCCATGGATGTGTAATAGTGCCACTACAGCTAGTACTTGGCATTGCACCGTTGTTAATAGTTGACTCCTCCATTATTTTAAACTCTTCACCATAGTTATATCCATTAGATGACCTTAAAGAGCTTGAGTTTGAGAATGGGAATAGAAAGCTTTGGTTTTGAGGAAAAGGCATAGATGAACTCAGAAACATACCATTACCAATACCAAAATCTTCATTGTTACTTTCTGATTGATCTTTGGTACCCATTAGATTCTGTGGTGGCAAAAAAGATGGTGGATGAATAAGAGATTCATGCATAGAAGAAGGTGTGGTTTTTTTATTCTGCCTGTTGACATTTGAGGTGGTGGTGGAGGTGCTAATAGAGGTTGATATCTTGACTCTCTTATTCTTCCTAACACCACCAACAGGAACATTCCTTAGAGTACCACCTTTAGTCCAATGTCTCTTACAAGCCCTGCAGAAATGGCGAGGTTGAGACTTGTTATAGTTGTTGTAGTAACAAAATTTGGTATTTGTAGAATCACATCTTGGACAATTCACTGCCTCTAGTTGCTGATTTTGTTGCTGTTGTTTTCTCATAGGAAGAGTCTTTGGAAGTTCCAAGTTTTGATCTTGCAACAAGGTTTGGTTCCAATCAACACCTCTACTAGAAACTTGCTTAGAACTCAAACCCATACCTTAACAATAGGATCAAAAACAGGATTTTGTTTATGCAATCAAATGAAAAAAAAAAGTGATGAATTTTAGCCCTTAAGAAGAGAAATCAATAAGAGGATGATTAGATTAATGTTATTATGTTGTTTATAGGCAAAACCTTGTAGAAGTGCAAGGTAATTGATGAATGAGAGTGGTTTGATAGAAGGAAAAGACTAGGAAGGTGAGAAGAAATAAGCATGTCTTTTCTCTAATAAAATGTCTATATCTAATAGTGCCTATTTATGGCCTTATCTATCTGTAAAGGAACAATAATTATACTAATAAGATCAAAGAAAAATTACTTCAACTTGTTTTGTGTGTGGAAGAAAGGAGTGGTTTAATTTTTTGAGTGTTACTTATAGGGGTGTGTATAGGTTTAGTGGAGGAATCGCCTTATCAAATTTATGGCAACAACCTAGGAGTTCAATTTTTCTTGCTCACCACACAAGTATTATAGGAAAAGGGAAATAGCTACCAAGCCATTCTTAGAGGGATTTGAGTGTCGGTATTTACCAATTCACGTATATTTATTTATGCATTTAGTATATTATGATCGTTGAATCAAGATCAGACGAATCAATATATCAACTTTGCTATTTTAGAGTTTAGAAAAAATAAATTTACTTAAAAATTTAGATCATGCAATCTTGATCCAATCGTCAGCGATATACTAATCATGTAAATTCATGAACTTACGATGGTATGAAATTGAAATTCTGTATAAGGATACTTAACCTCTAAGTTGAAGGTGGGTGGTTGACACGTGGAAAGCTATAGGCCATTGATAGTGCTCCAAGTGTTTTTGCTGTAAAAGGAAAGTTGATGTGCATGATACTAAAATAATTTGAAGTATAGGCATACTTGGCCAATGGCCACCAATACAAACACAAAGTTGGCAAAAAAGACGACAAGTACACAAAGGGCTAGTTTTTCTAAATGGATTAACATGACATTAGGGGAAAGGGAGGGGTGGTAATAGTGGGGCCTTAGATTCTCATCAAGGTTAAAAACAGTTGGCAACACATGGTTTTTCTTGTGGGACATAGAGAAAGAATGGATGTAGTGTAGTAGTGATTTATGGTCCAATGTCATGTGATTACATGTTACAAGTTGGGTATATCTATAATGTTGCATGCACGTGTAGGTCTCATGTCTATGGCCTATAACGGTGTTGATTGAAGCATCCATGGCAAGGTAACTGTGTACAAAAATTATAAATGAACTTTGGAAAATATTTGCACATATCATTTGGATCTACACACACATTTGAGAAAAGGTAAGAAAAAATTAATGTGTATTTTTTTAAATAATCAAATGATATGTCCCTGTTAGGGAATAAATTTTCCCTTAGTTAATGTATTACTTCCTACATAATACTCATTTAATTTTCCAATCCATACGTACCACTGGTCAAAGACATACTCACAACCACCTTTTATTTTTCGAGAGGTACTCACAACCACCTTAGTCAAATATGAAATCCTGCAAATCAAAAAATAGAAAACCTTGAGTTAAATTGTTTCAAGTTGATAAGTTGTTTTAAATTGACATGTTGTTATCAAAATTAAAACTAGTAATTCTTATCAACCCTTATTCACCTCAAATAAAGAAATTAATGATAAAATAATCTCTTATAATAAGAGTGTTTAAATCTTGATCTTGACACACATCAATAATATATCGAATTTTATATTTATGTAAAAACTAATAGAGAAGATCTATAAGTATACACTTATTATCCAACATTCATTTGTAAAAATGAGAAATGCTAATGAGTACTCTAAAAATATTTTTAAGGACCCTAAATAGAAATTTTTATGAAAATTCATGTATTCAATTTCAATGTATCGAAAATTGAAATTTTAACTTTTTAGTGAATATTTCTTAATTTGAAATCCTTAAAAAAATTGTCTTTAATTTGACACACTTTATTTTAGAGGCTCGTAAAAATTAAAAAATTAAATGTAAAATCATCTACACAATATTTTTTTGGCCAAGAGGAAATAAATAATGTGTATGATACATAAGCAATAGAATCATTAATTACAGACATTTTAAAATACTACTAACTAAGGGGATGTTTGGAGTACGACGAATGTGTTGACACAAATTAATTTGTGTACGATGGATCAGCCGATACTTTTGGACAAAGAATAACTGAAGTGTCATATACACACATCAGCATTATTTGATTTGATCTTCACAATGACAGGAACGTACAACAATGCCAATAATATATACGGCAATATCTAGTTAACTAATTCTGTAAATAAAGCATGACTGTTTTTTTTTAAGGGAGATAAAACATGTTGAAGAGTGGGAATATGTATTTGTATTCCGATTATTAAGGGAGTTTTGTTCTGACAAAAATTGAATGGATTTCGCATGTGTTTAGTGTTGATGAAGGAGAAGCTATAAACTTATTTTATGCTCTTAGATAGGTGCCAATAATGTTATATTTGATTTTGATTTTTGAACTATCATCAGAGAATGTAGAAATACTCTCGGAAAAAATTTAAAAATAATTGGAAGGTGGGATTTATTAGGAAACACATCAATGAGGTTGTTTATAGTCTTGTTAGGGCCGTCACATTTTATGCCGGTTTTTATTTTATTCATCCAAATATTTGTTTGTAACCAAAATATTATTATAAATTAAATGAGATAGTTTTATGTTGTAAAAATCCACGGCCGTTGAAACGAAATATTCCCTCAAGTCCTATTTGTAAGAAATAATGAATTTTTTAATTTATTGGATAATTAATGTATCTGGTCTAAAATATATACCAGATATATCAATTATTCAACGAATGTAAAAATTTAATTGTTTCTCTCCTTTATTTTTCTCATATTTGATAGGATTTAGTACACTATATTGAATTAACTGATTTGAGTCCTATAATTATTATTTTTTTGGGTAGAATACTTGAGTCCTATAATTTAGTGCATGGCTACATATGCTTTCCACGCTCGCATTTATTTTCTATTAATATTTTGCATTCCTGATATCACCTGCGAGAAACTTAATAAATAAATAATGAAATGTAAATACAGCTCAGAAGATAAAAGATTACAAAAATATTTTATAAGTTGGGGTGGAATTTTACCCAATGAATTTTCTTCAACTTGCTGGCAGCTATAAAATTAAGTATTAGTATAAGAATAAGGAACCCTATAGCCACATGTAGGTGTATAATTGAGCTACCATTACGGTAAGATATTAGTCTATGGCACATACCATTTTCAAATCAAAGATTAATGTGAATGAAAATCAACCTTGGTCGGTTGATTAGGTAAAGGATCTTCACTGATAAAATACAATAAGAAAATGACAAAACACAGAATATTTGTCGGACAAATATGAAAATGACGTATAGAATTAAATCTAAGTTGAACTCTCTTAAACTATAGGTAGAGTCTTTTTTTTATTTAAAAAGAGGGTAGAGTCTATTATGTCCAACTTAGACGCCAGCTAAAGACCATTAAACTATTGTGGTCATTTAAAATAAATTTGATTAAGAATCAAACTAACATATAATATCTTGTGCACATATACTCTTTGGCGGCTCTTCTAGGTAGCAGGTGAAGCAAGCAACCACGTGGTTTTATCAAATTTTTAATGATTAACTGCCCTTTGGTGAACACAGTTAGGTGTGAAAATAGATTAGGTAATCTATTGAGACTGTATGACATGTAAGCATTTACCTTGGGTTTAAATATGTCTTTTACTAAATATAAAACTAAGTCAGCGTTTTTATCGTTGGTCATTTAGTTATAAAAAAAACAGACTTTAGCCTATTTATCTTTCAAGTCCAACACAAATATTATTTATAAATCAAGTTTTTTTATATCTCAACGATAAAAAAAAAACTTAGTAATCACACTTTAAAGTTCCTTGGCTTTCTGAAATGTGTATTTTGTAAAATATCAGCATTGGTAGATCAATATTTTTAGTCAATTGACTCACTCATTCTACCGTCTAACCTAGAAATTTGCATGTTACAATTAGATTAGATTGAAAACCAGTGATTGCTCTCAACATCCACCGAACGACAGTTAATTACAGGTCGGCATTTTAGAGAATAGTTGAGACACTTTTTAAATTGGGTCGGGTCACTTTAGAGAACGTTAGACACTTTAAATTGAATGATGCGGTTTAAAAAATGTTTTCAAACGATGGTTAATTACCATTTGCTTTTTCTAGATGACTAAAAAGCAATTGTCGTGTTTTTGCATGTCCAGATTCTATAATCTAGACAAACATGTTTCGGAAAATGTTGGGGGACGAGAAATCATCACTTAGTCGATTGGTTCAGCCCGCTTCGTTGCCCAACCTTGTATGACGGCAGTGTTATTATAACACTATGGGTAGCTTCCACACAGGATTTGTTGCCACGTGAAATTTTCATCCCTTTAAGTTATCAAGGGAATTTTTTGATTTGAAAGATCACGTTGTTAATTTTTTTTATTTTTTTACGTTAAAACTCCGATTCTTAGGGAAAGATGTCCTAAAAATTTAGAGTTCGGCCGTGAGGTAAAGTTAGCTGACCAAGAATTGTTTCACTTAAGAATCGAACTCGGATTCTCCCAAACAATTCCTCTTTATTGAAGTTCATTTACCACTTCAGCTCAATTGCTTGGTTATCACATTGTTATATTTTGTTTCAAGTGTATCTTGGATATGGAATTGTCCACCAAATAAGCAATAAATAGACACGAATGAGTGTTTTCTTGGAGGTTGTTGTCGTAACATGAAAGTGACATGGTGATCAGAGATGCAAAAGTGGTAGGTTCAAATCAGTGAAAGTTACGTGAATGACATGAAAATCCTTGTAAGCTAAGAATGTGTAAGAACAAAACCACGATAAAAGAATCCCTCATGTCGCAACCACACTTTTATAATTTGGTATCACATGGACGACCTCAAAAAGTTCATTATTGGGCATTTTAAAATCAAATCGTTCAATCTGCAAAAAATTGATTTTAATTGTTCAGTCACACAATTAAGTGTATATTTAGTATGGCTATGAGGCACCATAATTTCAGCAAATCCAATGTGATACCAAACATGCATAAGGTGTTGAAAATTTGAAATCCATTTCTGCGATCTTGGAAAAGAGTTGCATCAGACGGGTGATGTTGTGAGACAGCGTAAATACAAGGTGGTTCTGACTACATGGTACAGTCTTACCACATGTTCTGGAAAAGTGTTTTCATTGTATTATTTTCTTTTACTTATCGTACATTCCTACTCGAAACAGTGATAACTACTTTCAGGCAATAATATGCAATACATTACAGATAACAGATGCGAGAAGCACAAGCTGAGAATTACACCCGCAAAAAAAAACTAAAACTTAAAGTCCTTCTTCTTCGACTTGCCGTCCTTTTCTTGCATCTTTCTTTTTCTTTTCTTCTCATTCTGGACCAGATAAAGACCAAAGTTAGATACAGATCGTGATGGAAGGTTAAAAAAAAACGTTAATATGCAGTTCCATATGATTAGTAGGGTTAGTTAACACACCTCTGCAACCATGTCACTGAAATCTTCTCGCTGACTACGCAACTTCTCTTCCTCCCTAGCTTCATCATACCTGCATAAATCCAGCAGAGGTAAGAAATCATTTCTTCAAAAAAATAACCCACTAAATCTGAAATAGAAACGATGAAAAGAAATTCATACTTGGCATGCAGAACATTTTCCATGGCTTCCAACTCTTCCGGCAGTAAAGTGACGTCCACTTTATCTGACTTTTGACCTTTAAGCAAATCAACCTGGAAGTTCCAAAAAAGAAAAAAACATGAAACATGTCGCCTCCTAAAACAAATAAATATCATTGAAAACAACCCTCTACCCTATTAAAAGAGAAAACATCTTACCCTTTTAGCACCCGATTTATCCTGGGTGCCAGTGCCAACCACATAACTACAGAGAGGAGAAAAGGAAGAGTCAGAACTTGTCAAGAAACAAACAATTATGGAGAGAGAAAAATGCTACTCAAATACTATGTAAAGTTGCTGCAAAATTTACATACGTGTGTCCGGGTACAAGTAAAGATCCTGCACCAATTTTTTCTTCTTTCTCTTCAAGCACCTTCATAGATAACGGAAAAATAAAAGGTCAATGATATGACTAGTCAAACAGAAGTCAAAGCTGTTAAAAAAATGTTCAGTAGGAAAAACTCACTTGATAAAGAGGCCTCTCAGGCTCCTTATTTCTCTGTTGCTTTCGTAGGTCAATAACATCAGGTGTCTCCACTCCAGTGGGCGTGCTGAGCAAAATGACGCAGAGGAAAAAGAGGTAAGAAATGAGTTCAAAATGACAGTAAATGCCTGTACGGGGATGGATTACTCTAAATATTAGTGGTTTGGTTCATTTTTTTACAGGGGAGGGGAGGCAAGAGAGCAAAAACGTGGGGGATTTATTTAGAGGGGTGAGATTGCTTATTTAAATTTAGACTTAAATACCTGTATAATTAATATGACTTTAAATATGAAAAATATAATTTTACATGTTACTTCCATTAAAACCCCTCCCCCGTAGAACCAAACAAGGTATTGTATAATCTTCCCCCTCCCTTCCATTAAAATCCCTTCCCTCTCATCCATTAAACCTAACAGACCCTAGGTGGGACCTGCGTGCCCACATTGTTTTTTTATATTAAATTTCAACCAAGTACCTAACCTAATAAGCACCACATCTCTCTAACCCAGTACCTCTGATAAATTTACTAAGTGGCCCTACTAATAAATAACTCAATATCACATTTCATCAATCATTTAAATCATAGCAAGTAATATTTTGACTACGAACAAGTGATAATGCCAAATAAGCTTTAATTGAAAGACATGTAATTTAGTAAATGATTTTCTTTATGTTGGTGGGTTATTTTTTATTAAGAATAGTAATGCCTTTCAAAAGAAAAAAACTAGCAAAATCAAGGTGAGGCACTTCAGAACACCCACACTTTCTTTTGGTAAAATGACCAACCACACTTCAAACCTACATTACATATTAACAAGATAATGAAATGGTAAAATAACAATACCTTGATAGACTATCAACAGACTGAACACCATCTTCAAATTCCTCCTCTTCCATTCCTTCTTCCTCCTCCTCCTCCTCCTCCTCTTCTTCCTCCTCCTCCTCCTCCAAATCACCCCAGTGCTTGGTCTTATCAACTGGCTCTTCCTGCATAATGAGGACATCAGTAAATTATGAAAAGAAATAACACAATGAAAATGATATACATGAAATAACACAATGAAAATGATAACATTTTAAAGTTGACATTGTATGGGGCTCTTAAGTAAAACTTAGTAGTTTTATTTCTTAAGTTTTTCATTCAACCAATAAAAGGACTGCCTCTTATGAGTGAAAAGAGAAGGAATTTTTAAAACGCCGCCACACCAAAAGAGTAATCAAGAAACAGCAATGAGGAATATATTTTGAAGTTTTGGATAAGCAAGGTGATATGATACAACACTAATTACTCTCTTGCTTTCATCTCTACAATGTTTACATTAAACACAGGATAAGATACAAAAAGAAAACTACATATATGGCTTATATGAACAGAAAAAAATGAAATTTCATATGCTTCAGAAACATGTTTACTATTGAAACCCAACAATGAAGTTAGAAAAATGGGTGGCTTTGTAAAATAATATTTGATAAAAAGCTTCCACTCTAATTAAATATTATAACTTCTAATTAAAGCAAACCTCATAGTTAGGCTGATCTTGTTGAACACCAAAGACATCTCCATACAGTGGGCGTCCATACTGTTTGGATGAAGATAAGTAAGCTGGTTAATAAGATAAAGGGGAATCCAAAAACAAACAGTGAATTTATAAAGAAAGTATACTTCGTCGACAGGAGGCTTGCCCCATCCACCAGGATGATAACCGAAGCTAGCTCCAGTGGGTATGGGAGCATTCAGTCCTCGGATCTTCAGCTGAGGGTAAGATGGTGGAGGACCATATCTCTGGGAAAAAAAATAGAACACGTTTAATGTAGACACAAGGCCAATACAGGATCAACGAAAAATGCACTAGACACTGTTCTTACCTGCATATTAATAAGCCATGGAGGAGGAGCACCTTCAGGCATACCAAGAGCTTCTTTCAAGTCGTGTGATAACATACCAGGTTTCATATCCCTCAACTTTACCTGCACACCAACCAATGTCATCATATAAACTAATTCTGTTCCAATAATATACAAGTAAAATAAAAGAGCCAAATTAAAAGTGAAAACTTGTGAATATGCCTGGATCACTAACACTCAACTAGATCAATGGAAACCTCTAATTAAAGCTAGAATAAGATAACACACTCTTAGATCTTTCATCAAAAGTGGGACTTGGATCCTCTCCTTATCTCATTCTCTCCTTCTCCTCTCCTTCTCCATTTTGTGTCTTTCTCTCTCTTGATATTCTCTCACTCTTAATCTTATTTTTTATTTTCTCTCTCTCTTGATCTTCTCTCTAAAATTTAGAGAGAAAGACACAAAATGGAGAACGAGGGAGAAGAGAATGGGAGAAGGAGAGGATCCAACCTCTCAAAAGAGAAATATTTCATACATTTACACTGGAGCTTTGAACTGTGTCTATAGAAGTTCAAATTCAACACAAAAAACACATAATGACCTAATAAACAAAATACTGGAAATACGTCAACAACAATCTATGTTTCTCTCATCAGGTGGTGGGAAACAAACTACTGCAAATGAGGAAACTGCATTTGAAAATTGAATCCAATAATAATTTCAGTAGTATATGCCACTTGTTGATTTTATTTAACATACAAGTTACAGCAATCACAAACTCATGTTTATCAACAAAAATAGAAATTGCACATGAATTATCTGTCCTAAATAATTAAAAGAAAACGAAAAATTCCACTCAAATCAATCATTGGGCCAAACACCTATTGCTCATCATTAGAGATCCACTCCTATGAAGTAAAAGTTACTATGGTGTCCTAAGAACTAGCCTAACACTACAACAAAACCAAAATGTCGCAAGAAATAAATAAGCACGACCAAGGCAGAAGTTACACTATATTGAGTCTTTCTTCAATACTTTTTAGGAAGGGTAATACCTCAAATTCTTTTCCTTCGTGATACAACTCCCCAAGGGATGTCAGCTTTGGCTTTGTTTGGTACTTAAAAAATGCATCGTGAAGGACCTAGCAACCAAGAAATATAACTATTAGAAAGTAGGAATTAAAATAGTTATAGAACATATGGATCAACATAAAATCATGTAAGTAAAATAAAATTGTAAAACACAAATGATACCTGATAATCTATATCCATTTTTCCCATTTTTGGTTGCATACGTTCCCTTTGCTTTTGTTTCAACTTCTTACTGTCCTCTTTCTCAATATAAGCCTGCATGCACAACACTTCAGATTAAAAAAACAGCAACTACAACAATCTGGTGAAATGATTTAAAGGACATAGATGAATGTATGTAGCATAGGAAAACATCCATTTCATATAAAGTTCATTTATGAAACAGAAATTCAACAGAGGGACACAAGGCTTTTCCATCAACATCCCCAATATTACATATCTCTACTGCACGTGAGTTAATAATATATTGATTTTACAACAGGACTCCCACACTCTAACTTGCTATAAGTACAAACAACTTATCAAAACCAGCAACCCGTCCATCCCAAAATCTATATAAAATTCTTCACATATACCAACTTCCCAGCTACCTAATTAAATAATCATGAGATTCTTGGAAAATAAAGCACAAGTTCATAATTTATAGTTCACATAAAAAATTCATGCAGTAGTATAAGCATCTGATGGTACAGAAAAATGCAATTTCAGGAACACAGATAGCACATAAAATTCGTAAGTAAATCACAGAATGTTCACTTATTTTGACGAGAGGTTGTTCTGCACAGTGCGCACACACACACACACATATATATGCAAACAGGTCAGATTACCTGTCTGATTTTCTCAATACCAGTGGCAGCAATGAAATCAGGAAGTTGAAAGGGTTGTTTCTCAATACCTCGTTTCCCCTGCCAAAACAATAACACAGCTTCTGATGAGATAACTACTAACTTAATATATGTCAGCATCAACTATATAATTGGGCTAAGTAATATTAATCATAAATAATTGAAGATAAAGAGGAATTTCAGCCTGAGCATTAAGCACAATGGAAAGGCATCTGAAAATTCAAAGTAGAGCTATTAGAACCTTTGTCGTGAATAAATGCCCATTAATATCATGCAAAAAAGCCATATAATTGTAGGTCCCCAATTAAGCCTGCCCAAAACAAAAAAGTTGAACCGAACCGAACTACTGAAATTAACCGAACAAATTCTGGTAGTTTACGAACCAAACCACTATTTCACACACAATTTACTAACTAGAACTGAACTGCAAATAACTGAACCGAACTACAAATATCCTCGTTTATTTTCAGGTTCGGTGTCATTTATAAACTCTTTGCGAATCCAAACCTAAATCCTCTCTCTACCAATGACGAATCCTAAATCCATTTTCACGGCCATGGTCTGTTACTCAGGAGTCGCAAATCTCACGATCTGTAGATTATGTACTTCACTCACCCAAGCTACTTCTCCCTCACAAGGTTCGTTCAAACAAACCACGTAGTATTAGAAGTCAGGGATTCACGACTATGTTTAACTCACTAGTTATTGCCACTTGTTTTCAAGATTATAAATTGGAATTTAACAAGTATACATTCCCTTTTCACACAATTTGGGAATTAATCCCTAAATGAAACTGAAATTTATAGTCCTAAAACCACTGTTTCATCCATCACCAAAAGCTTTTGTATATGCACAAACTGATTCACCATTCTGTAAAAAAAAAATTGATTCGCAAAAACACAGTTCAACTCGGGGAAAATTGTATAGCAACAGTTTGGTTTGAAATTAAGAACCATTAGTCTAGTTCGTTTGAAATTAATATATTACGGTTCGATTCAGATCTTATGAACTGATGTTATGGTTTGGTTCATTTCACTTTTTGACTGAACTGAATTATGAACAGTGCTATTACCCATCATATAACATAATACAAGTGTGAGCACCATATTCCCAATCAATATAACAAAGATAATAAAAGAGAAACAACTCAAGGATGCCCATTTCCAAACACCTACCAGTCCAGGATTTGTGATTGCCACAGCCGCTCCCCTGCAAGAATCACGTACATACATATATAAGATAAACCTTATTGACTTCATCGTTTTCACCCTATTACTACATCACTCATGCAGGGCACAAACATCAGACGTGCTTACATCATTAACCTATAATAACTATCAAGTTAGGAAGCTGACTAACCTGCAAAAATTTTCTCTTTTGTGACCAATGCCTAGGTACAGGTACAGTGTTACGATAAGATTTCAAAAACACCAGCAACTTAGGATCTGCTGCAGTAGCATCCCAAACCTGAAAATAAAATTATGAAATATCATTTGCATAACGGCCTTGAAAGAAGGGGATACCCAACCATTTCAAACTAATTGTGCAATATAAGACATTCCTACCTCAACAACATCAGGTCTTGAGCTAACTTGTTTCAGTTCAGCAATTTTCATTCTTCGTTGAAGCTGAACACAAGATTAAACTTTTTCAGAATGGATCTCCACAGGAATACAACAACAAATTTATAATAAAACGCAAAATGAAATACACATGCTACAAATTGCTTCACCTTTTTCTTCTTGTTTGATACGCCTTTTTCTTTTTGCTCATTATCATTTTCTTCAGAATCAGAATTAGCTTTCTTTTTAGTAGCTGCAGTTTCCTCCGCCTCATCCTTCTTATCAATTTCCTAGTATTACAATAGCAAACCTTCTTTAATCAAAATTCAAAACAATAAACCAAAGAAGTTGCAATGACAAAAAAATCAATTAAGGGCAGCACATTACCTCTGAAGCAGCGACATCAGTGAAACTAAATTTCTCAAATATTCTTCTAAATTCTTCATCCATGCCTTCGTATAGGTCTACCTTCTCTAGTACATACTCAATTTCAACTTGTTCAAAAACCTAAAAATTAAGAGAAAAAGAATTACACAAGTATGCTTACTAAATCAAAATGCTAGCTGAGATATTTCAATTCCACCAATTATGAAAACCATTATTTACTTGGATATACAATTTCCAAAACACTCTATGATCAATTAAAATAACAAGTTCAGTTTAAGAGCTTCAATCGAAACAAAGTATAATACTCTACTAAAACGCGACTAATTAAAGTTCGAAAACCCGAATTTCACTACAATATTGATTTAACAAAACGCAAACACAAAACAAACATTTAGAATCAATTTCAATATCACCCAACAATTTCATTCAGAATCAATTTCTCGAAGCTATAAACAACGAAAACCAAACGAATCAAAGTTTACGATAGTAATAAAAGTTAGAAGGATGAAAATTGAAAACCTGCTTCGGATCAGTATTCTCCTTAGCAACGACGCCATTTTGGCATGGAAGTGTTTCCGCAGCCATCGTTGATGGTTTTTTTTTAGAGAAATTGAGAAAAAACGAAGAAGATGCAATGAACAGAGATTTATCGAGTGGATAAAATACACAGTTTTATATCTTCACAATCACCGTCGGAAAGCTGGATCCTTTATATTTTTTTTCCCCTCGTCAATTACCCCTGAAATTAATAAAACCTCAATTACCTCTGAAATTGCACAACGTCAATTAATTTACCCTCCGTCAAATTTTTTTGTTAGTCAACATGACGTTTTGCAAATACCCCGAAGTTTTGCACCTTGAACTTAAAAATTTATATTTTTTCTTCTTTATCTTTAAAAGTGACAGCATTATTACTTAATTGTGGAGCATATTAGCTAAATTTTGACGGTATCATACATATTAATTTAGACTGTTGCTAAATTTTGAAATGGAACAAAAACACAATCAAGATTACCTCTAAATGTAGTACAT
>Ga0315915_1004947_pt1 | contig 16684 bp, 13 predicted proteins | sample MpolbnodulesMG_FD_207738 | JGI IMG/M metagenome (GOLD analysis project Ga0315915, IMG submission 207738) | Medicago polymorpha root nodule microbial communities from Los Angeles, California, United States - branched nodules | ecosystem: Host-associated > Plants > Roots > Nodule | place: USA... | reverse complement strand
TTTATTTAACGAGCTTAATTTTCAACTCAAGTTCGACTCATTTGGTTCATGAACCGAGTTCAACAAACTAATTACCGAATCGAATCTCGAACTATTTTCGAGTTGGTTCAGTTCATTCTCAGCCCTATGTAAAATGCTTGTTATTAAAATCGGGGGACCAAAACTTAAATTTTCTAAAAATAATTAAGGGGATCAAAAATGAATTTAAAACATTATTTTATGTGAGTAGTTTACTTTCCCATTTCTTTGATCATACCACTTTATAGCATTTGCAAACAATATAAGTAGACCAAAAAGCTAAGCCAAACTAAGTAAACCAAGTATATGATAGGAAGAATGAATCTCAATTTGAGATGGATAAGTTGGATGAAGTTTTGCATTTTTGGAAGCTCAATGACTGTACTAGTTAATGGCAACTAGACAAAAAGGACTTCAACAAGTAGATCCCCTTGCTCCATTTTCGTTTTTACTAGTGATGGAGGGACTAGAAGGATTGGTAAACAAAGCTAAAGAAATAGGCCTGCTGACAGGTTTCAAGGTCAATCAAAATATACATATGTCGCTGCTCCAATTTGCCGATGATACAATACTGATTTATGATGAATTGAATGAAAATCTATGGGGATTGAAAGCCATACTCAGAGGCTTTGAATTTGTCTCTGGCTTAAAAATAATTTTTGCAAAAAGCAAAGTGATCAGGATTAACTTGTTGGAACTTATGTTTGGGGTCTGCTGCAATAACTTGACCAAGAAGATGATGAAGATGAACATGATGAAGCGTGCACATAAATTCCAAAGATTGTTGTATATCTTGATTGTTAGGAAGATGCTATTGCACTTAAAACCTGAAAAGTTTAATGGTTATGCATGTAAAACTCAAAGCGCATGGGGTTGCCACACTAACCTTTAGGTTCGATTCGCCCTCACCAATAACTGTATATTGGATGCAATAAGGAATGACCGGCGAATCCCCTTTAGGATACTATGAGTTCCTTGACGTGTATTGCACAACCACACCAAGCGTATCTCATAACAATATTTTACAGATTTATGGTTCCAGTAATTCACTCATGCATTAGAGAATTGATAGATGATTTAGAGTAAGAGAATGATGGAGAATTATGTTGTTAATGTAACAAAATTCTGTCTTCTGTTTTGTGTCAAACTAATGCCCAGATGTCAAGCATTTATAGTGCATTATATGACCCTTTACATGAGAGAAAACACCCCTTTGACTTGAATCAATGGTATGGTTCATTAAGCACCCTTTTGTCAAAGGTTATGATCATACACACTTGAATCAATGCTAAAGTTTATTAAGCATCCCTTTGCCAAAAGTTATAATCATACTAGACTTTTGACCCGTGCATCGCACGGGTCTGACGTATTGTTTAGTATTCGCATAAATTATTTATAAATCAACACATATTAAATAAACTATCTATCTTATAAAATGTTACCCAATGGCTAAAGTGTTGAGACGTTAAATGAGTGTAAGAAAGAGATCCATTAACAGAATTATTGTATTGTATCATATGAGGTAGGAAAATAAGATAATTTGTTGAGCAAGGATTGGATCAATAGGAGCGATCTGTTTTTTCAAAAAAAAATAGGAGCGATCTGTTTTTTCAAAAAAAATAGGAGCGATCTATTAACAAAATAGGAGCGATCTCTAATTTCAAAAAAAAATAGGAGCGAAAATAGGATTGAATTGGATTTAGGAGTGATCTGTTGTTTTTGATTTCAGAAGTATTTTAAAATAACATTTTGATTAAATTAAATAGGGTTAATTAAATAAGGGTAATACAGTAAAATTAATCATTGAAGTTAGATTAAATTTAGGGCAACATTTTGTGATCGGGTTAACTTTAAGGAATAAGAGATAAGAGATTTCAGAAGTATTTGAAAATAACATTTTGATTAAATTAAATGGGGTTAATTAAATAGGGGTAATACAGTAAAATTAATCATTGAAGTTAGATTAAATCTAAAGTAACATTTTGCGTTCGGGTTAACTTTAAGGAATAAGAGATACACTTGAATCAATGCAAATGTTCATTAAACACCTATTTACCAAAAGTTTCAATGTATATGAAATATTTCCATGAAGAGTTACAACTCTTAGTGAAGAGTTACAACTTTTAATCTAAAGTGATTCCATTATTTTGGAAATCACCAACATAGCTTAGATGACAGATCCCTGAACGTTGCAGCTGATTTTGTGTGTTATGATATTGGCACAATGCCATTCAAATTCAGAGAAGCGTTAACCTGGAAATCGATGGTGGATGGAATAAGAAATAAATTAACTACATGGAAGGAAAAACATCTTTATTTGGGAGGGTACATAACGCTAATTAACTCGGTGTTGGCAAGTCTCCCATTCTACTTCTTTTGTTTTTAAAGCGCCGAACAAGTGATAAATGATTTGGTGCCGATCTAGAGGAAATTTCTATGTGATTTCCCCTACAGAAATAAGCTTTCATCCCCTTGTTCTTTTTCATCATGAACAAATCATGATGGTATAATTAACAATGCAGTTCTCATACAACAATTACAATAAAATAAAAAAAAGAAACATCCTAATTGTTGTAGATGTAAATATAGTTTACCTAGTGGTGCCAAATAGAATGACAAAATAATAATTTGTATGCCTGATAAAGTAGCCCAATTCAAACTTAAATAGAGTCCTAGGGTGGCTTGATGGTTAACACCAACATAGGTCAGATGATGGCAAGGGTTTAGGATAGACATCAACCCTAACTCAAGTACATCACCTTAAATGTTGGGGAATGTTAAAACTTTTGTAAATCTAACTCAATTCCTTTAATGATTTTGTTTTTTGATACAATTATAAGAGGGAAGGATTCCTTAGTTTAATAGCAACCATCGTTTTTTTTGTTTTTGAGCAAAGTATAGCAACCATCGGTTGTTACATAAAATATTTGTATCAATTCATGAATGTATAAAAATATAAAATAAACTATCAACATATGTGAAGTACAATAATTATAAAATAAAAAAATAAAAACTACTAACCAGTTTTATGAAGTCTGATTGCATGATGCTTCATGTAAGTGTTGAATCCTAAGATTAAATGATTATGCCCTAGAAGTACCTTATTCATCCTTTGTTTGAATTCTTGAACTGAAAGTCTGGTGACACGATGATCATTCATCCAGGTCTTGAAATCATGTATCTCTTTTATAAACTCAACTACTCTTTCCTCTTACCATGAAATAAAGCTTTTACTTCCTGGACAAACCCTATTCAAGATTTTGCAACTGGAAATGTTATTTCATGTTCATTTGCCATGGAGGCTGATTTGTGATTTCATTCCTTAGACCATCTACAATGGGGAGTCCTTCCTCTGTTTAGCACCATGCTAATTAGGCACTAATTATGATTCACTGCAGTCACCTTTTTCACGCAGTCACACATTTATTACATTAATAACTGTTTGATCTTGATCAAATAGCTCAGAAAAAAAGTATTTAATTTTTATTTATAATTATGTTCTCAAATCAGAACCGTCCGATCATGATCGGACGACCGAGAATGCATGACTGCGTGAATGTGGCAAATTGCTGACTGCAGTCAATCGCGGTCCATTAGCACCCCCATTGTGACACCAATTAATACGTGCTTATAAATATGAGTGTTTTTATAGGCACCCTCTCTCTCCTCATGGGTCCTACATGTACAATTAATTCTATTTTTTTCCCCTCAAACTCAATATTTGTAGTATTTTAATATAAAAAAGTAAATTATACATTAGTTGCAAGAGAAATATTTAATCGATCAACATTAAATTTTCAACAAAAAACTTTTTTTAAAACAACAAATATTTACCCATTTGAATGAGGAAAAAACAAAACAAACATCCAGCGATTGGATTTAAACAAAACAACAAATAACTTATCATCATTTATAGTTTATTGTTTTTTCAAGTTTTAACTTTTTTTTATAATTTATAATTAAATTACTTCAATATTTTAAAATCATATAATTAAGAATGAATATATAAATTATTGTTAAAATTTAATGATATAGAGTTATTATAGGGACCCAATTAATAATTATTTTGAGGTGCTGAGTTGTAGAGATTGAGTGTTTATTAAGTACTTCCTCCGGTCCTTTTTACAAGAAACAATTGACTTTTTAGATACATTAAATAAATTATGTATTTGGTTTAGATTCTAGTCTAGATGCATAAATTATTCAATGTATCTAAAAAGTAAATTGTTTTTTGTAAATAAGACCGAAAAGAGTATTAATTATAAAATGAATGACGTGTACAGTTGGAGTCCGTTTAAACACCCAAATGGAGTGCTGCATTGTGGATGATCTTAGTTTGTTCTGATTTTCTCTCTTTCTAATTTACTTTACTTAATTGTTTAATCCTTCGTGGAAGTCTGTTTTCTAAGTTCAACTTTACAATAGAACAAAAGATTGTTAGACAAACATAGTTTTTATTTTAATCAAAGAAGCTAGCATACTAATACATGGTGATGGATGTTTCAGTTGCTTTTTCGGTGCTTCATGTATTTGCAGAAGAAGTAACTTGTCTTTCTAGGTTGTTCTAATTGGTGTGTAGTAGTCTACTGGTGCCAAGGTTTTTAATTTTGCTGGTGTTAAATGTGTATTATAATCTTGTTTCTCTTGTAATTGACACCAATGTATTTTTATTTAGATCCTTTAGGTGAACATAGTGATAAAAAAAAAAAAAAAATCACTCCGTGGAAAACGTGACCGAATTGCAATGTAAAAAAATGGATTTTCATTCACATTGTGAAGCAAAGAATGCATGTTGGGTCCTCTTAAGTTAATTACTCCTTGTAGCTACCTCCCTACAGTACAACTCCACGATCATGGATGATTGGGGTAAGATACTCTCCATTTATAATTTTTTTTCATTTGTTGTAATTTGGAGAGAGATAGACACAAAAAATTAATGATGGTGGGATCGACTTAGTGATAGGATCCATCACTTATTTTTTTGTGTTTATCTCTCTCCAAATTACAACAAATGAAAAAAATTATGAATGGAGATGATTTTTACCCAGATGACTAACCCATCAATTTTCAATTTTTATTAGGTAAATTGTCACTTGTCTCCAACCAATAAACACTGCCAATCATTTAATGAATCCATAATAATCAAAAAAATTAGAAATACATTTAATCCTTCAAAATAAAAAAATTTAGAAATACTATTTGAAAAAAAAAAACTCTCAATAAAAAGTTAATAGGCAATTAGGCATTATTATATATGTTGTAATAAACAACTTAATTAAATCCCTAAAAAAAACTTAATTAAATATTCATAATATAAGCGCTTCGTCGTAAAAGTGTTTGTGTATAAGTTATTTTTAAAGAAAGACAATTGTTGTGTTTGGATTCACGGCAGGAGAACCAATTGCGCGTCCCAAGGCATAAAAAAACGTGAAAATATAGAAGTTGTGAAAGGTAGCTTTCACGTTAACGCAGCTCACTGCCATGATTTTCCATAAAGTATCGCAATACCAAACGCACTAAATATCTACTTCACAAACCGGTTTCGCAGCTTGTTTAAGACCGAACCATAAATTTTAAAAAGTAAGCTCAAAACAATGTTATAAGCTGTGTCTTTCACAAGCATTGTTGCAACCTCAAAGGAACAAGTGCTTGTGTCATTGTCATTATAAATGTTCAAATAAGTAAATTTAAACCATCTCAACAAAGTTTGAATTTTGTCTCATGTTTATGTCGGATGGATAAGTTTGAATTCATTTTTTAATACCAGAATCGTACGGTACTACAATACATTAATGAAACTGGAGCTCAAACTCAAACGCAACGTCAACTTAGAAGTCAAAAGTGCATGTGCTGAACATACAATAGCCAATGTTACATGAAACTGGCCTAAATCATCGAAACATTCTACTCCCTCCGTCCCGCAATAAATGACTTATTTGAAAATGTGTAATTTTAACTATATTTTTCTACTAATATACAAAGATAAATAATATCATATAAGATGTCGTTAGATTTGTCTCGATGAGTATTTTCAAAATATCAAATTTTCATAATTTTTTCTAATATATTATTTAAGATATTCAAGCTCAAAATTATGCATTGGCGTGCATAATAAAGTCAATTGTGTCAAGTATTAAGCGACGGAGGGAGTAATAATTTGCGTCAACAAATAAAATATGGCATGTAAAAGTGGTCATTTGCTAGAACACGTAAGTTCTTGGATAGCCAGAACACGTAATCTATCTAAAAAGCATTAAATCCATACTTCGTAAAAAAAAAACATAAAATCCATACATTATCTAAAGAGGGTATCCGACCTTTCAAACTTTTCATCTTGCCTTCTAAATTCTTAAAGTGATTTTGATGTTAGACTTTAAGCCTACTTTTGATTAACTTCAATTTTTCTTTAAGAACGTAACCTCCACACCTGATACTTGTGTCATGCATCACTGCCCAAGACTTCAACATGCAAATTGGTTTAGAACCCCAGTTATCCTCATCGACAATCAACATAATTGGATAATGACCAGACATACCCCTTAACAAAGCATCTTGCACCAATTCTCAGATAATCGAAATCTATCAAGCCTTCTCATGGTGAACCCATCTCCTCGAAACCACAAGAACGTAACTTTCTCCCACATAGCGGCAAATCTTACAACATACCATCTTCATGACGCTTTGTTGAAATCATTTGCAATTGGCAATCATTGTTCGCTTGTATGCTCTCGGTACTCTTATTTTTCTCATTGCTTACTTGACTTTTTCTATCGGTGCACTTTTTTTTCATATGGATCTTTCGACAATCTATACTTTTCTTTCCGCAAATCATGATTGAATCACAAAAAATCATGAGTTTGTATTATACATTTTTCCACCAATTTTAACTAAGCAGTTAATAAATAAGTAAAATACCCTTTAGATTGACGAGTATATTTGCAGACGAATGTGTGAGGTACAACAACACTACTTGGAAAAATAACATGTTCTTTCATTATAATGTTAGACTAATGATTTTTTCCAAAGGTAGAAAGGTATTTTTATGTGCAACCTATAAATGCTGTACAAGGAAAAAATTCAATGCCATGGATAACAAATACGAAATCAAAGGAGTCAATCTTGTATTACATTGATATTAATGAGTATCAACAATCCATTGAGATTGAGGACATGGAGTTGATTGATGTTTCAATGGTTGGAAAAGAGGTTTCATGGTACGTACATGTTTTGATGTTATGAGCCGAATCGATGCATTCTTTGTATCTAAAGATCTTATCAGAAAATAGAAAATTAAAGGTTTATTTAATACAGTGATAACCATGATTAATTATAGGTACATGAAACATGTGAAGAATTATAAACAAGTTGGCGCAAACGTGTAGAAAGAATAATAATACATTCACTTTTGGGTGAAATAGAACTTGTTGCCTTGGTAAAATGTGAGGATTTAGGTAGCCACGCTATGGAGCACAACAGTCTCGACAGTGAGTCCAGGTCCAAAACTTAAAAAGCACGCCCCATTCAAGTCCTTCTCCTGTTGTGCCAAGTCCTTCTTCTTTTGACTTCCTCCTCATTTTGTCCAAAATGAATAACAAGGACGGACTTGACATATTACCATACTCGCTGAGTACATGTCGAGTGGCTTGCATTTTCTCTGGCTTTAAACCTAATTTTGGCTTCAACTTGGTCAAGTATTGCTCGTCCGCCTGGGTGTGCAATCCAAAAAATGGAATTGTAATCGGAGATATTCAAAGGTTGAAAGGCCTCAACAAGAGTTTTCTCAATGTTCTTTGAGATGAGGTCGGGAACATCTTTGATGATATGTAATGTTAGTCCTGCTTCTCTAGTGTGAGCTTTAATAGCTCCTTCACTAACTGGAATGATGGTTTGTGCAGTCCATACCAATTCAAACAAAGGCTTCTCAACTTCTGGCAACGGGTCTGAACCAACAATCACAGCTGCCACACCATCTCCAAACAATGCCCGTCCCATAAGACTATCAAGATCAGTATCACCAGGTCCACGAAAATTAAATACCCTAAACAAACCACCAACACACGGGCACCTTTGTTGTTCTCAGCCAAATCTTTAGCCAAGCGAAGAGCCACTGCACCAGCAAAACAACCTTGTTGGTACATCATATAACGCTTTACATATGGACAAAGGCTTAAGAGCCTTGTGAGCTGATAGTCAGCACCAGGCATATTGACACCACTTGAAGTGCAAAATATGAGATGAGTAATCTTTAACTTAGGTTGACCCTATTCATTGATAGCCTTTGTTGCTGCTTCTTTTCCGAGCTTTGGTGCTTCCTCAACCACAATGTCCTGTATTGCATCCAAAGAAGGTGCCATAAACTCACAAAAACTTGGATTCTCCTTCAATATTTGTTCTGTCAAAAGCATGTATCTCTTAATCATAGATTTGTCACCTAGAAAAAACGATACGCAGTTTAATCATAAGTAACACTAAAAACAATAGAGAAAAATAAAAGATATATAACATGGACAAAATTGATACGCAGTCTAAAAATATGTACATTTTCAATCTTATGTAATCAATCATTAAAAATATTTAACTTTAATTATAACCGCTTTTAAAGTCACACATGTAATATTTTCTAAAAAAAGTCACACAAGTAATTTGGTGACAGTGCAAAATTTGTACACTAACCTCGTGTATAAAAAGTAAATTCATATAATATAAATCACATGCGCTGAAATTTTTCTTTCAGCTCTGTCTTGTGCTCACTATTTGTGATGCGGAAATAGAAGTCCGATATGTACTTTGATCCACGCAGTTTAGAGGAGTTGCAGTGCCTATCGCTAACACAGTCGCAGGGCCTTCAGCTCTCTGTGCCAGGCGGATCTCATTAACTGTCACCATATCTTAGCTTGCAATGTATTAAAAATACTAGTTGATATTTGGTGTGTGAAAAAGTGTTGTTTGGAACATGTGATATGATATATATAGTGTGGCTGCTGGCTGAGTGAGTAGAAGTATTTGCATTGTCAACGATTTGAAGTATATATTACCTTAGGTATTAAACGTACAAATTTACATTGTCAACGAATGACATTTAACGTATAATCATTGATAGCGTAAATTGTGTTAGGTTCATTTACATTATCAATTTGTTGGGTTCAATTAGCAACTATTATATACGTATGACATTATCAATTTACAGTAGCATACTTTAGCATATACATTGTCAACGAGGATTCACGTTAGCATACTTTAGCATAAACCTGGATTCACGTAACGTAAGCAACCTGAATCGATCAAATAAGCAAGGTGGCTATTACATTACCTAACAAAAGAAATTGGGTAATGTTATCCAAAGTTGTCACAAACAGGACCCTCTGTGTGTAGGACTATTCTTCATGTTTGCTATTTATGGAAATACCATCTGTGGTTTACATGTTTATAACAAGTTCGTTTATAAGTTTTTTTTTTACAAAGTTGGTCCTTTAATTCAGAAAATATCTACACCACCATGCATATTTTTCATCAAACTCGTAAAATTAGGCTTGAATTAAAAAACAATAAGAAGAAAATGTACATAAGTAATCATGTTTAATGTCATAAGAATTTTTAGACCTATCGCCTCAGTGTTAAATGATCCATAGTCACTTTTTTACAAAATGGATTAAAAAAAGAATAACAGTGTAAATATTTGATGGCTTAAAAAATCAAGTTGTAATAAAAAAAAACTAAAAGGACCAATTTGTAATAAAAAAAAACTAATTTGTTTTAAACACACAACTTAAAGGACCACGAGATATTTGACCTTTACGGAAATTTGTCTCAAAATACACTAGTTGCTGGTCGGGATCGTGAAACTATCGCTGTTTGGTCATAAGGATAATAGTTCTTATCTTATTAGATCAGGGGTGGCCGGCCCGGGGTTACCTGCGATTGGTAATGGCATAACCAGAAGAGGAGTAGGGGAGACAAGGTTATGTGCTGGGTAGCGCAGCACATCTGTTTCAGGTAATCTCCCTTCACCTTAACTCCGTTAAACTACCGTTAAGAGAAGAACAAGAAATACAAACAAAAATCACCCTAAATTGGGCCTAACAAATTAGTCTCACAAAGATGGCATCTTACCTTCACGTCGAAAGTTAGGGATCGGACAAACTTGCATGATGCATCATGCTGAAAACGTTAAACCGTCATAAACTCATCATTAGTGCAAGTGATTAGCCAAATATCATAAGAAAATACTATGAAGGCCACTGTAAAGTTTTGTGACACTTACATGCCTTTCCAGTTACGGCATATACATAGGCCAGAGTTTATTGATCCATCGTATAGCGACACACAAATAGCATCGAATGTGACAAGCAGGCTGTAAAGGGTATTGTCCTTTTTTTTGTTTTGAAGGAAGGGTATTGTCCTTATTTATTAAGGAGTTGGTGAAAATTGATGTGAAAAAAATATAATACAAACTCAACCTACAAAGCTGCATGTCAGCCATCAAATCTAAATTAAACCCAACCCCTGCCGACCGGCCAATGTAGAAAACCTCAAATCTCATTCATTCCATCATTTATATGGCAATATACAGTGTTAACCGGCCTCAAATCGCATGGGACGTCGCATTTCTATTTGTATTGCTAAAACATGACCAATAGATGACAGCTTGACCAGCCTATCATACAGCAGCTGAATTTCTAAGTGCTGTAATTGATCAATCCTTTGACACGCGATCTGAGTCTTCTCCATGAGCTTGCTTGTTTGTAGTAGCTCTGGTTGACAATACTTCTCTTGGTTCCTGTAAAATTGTGAAATTAGAGGGAGAATTGTAAGATTTACAAAATAAATCATAGTTATCCTTATCCTAATGGAAAAAAGAATATTTCCTCATTACCCCAAAGAAGTAATAAATGAAAATTAAAAAAAACACATTATTATCAGCACCCTTTATAATCAATTAATCATAACTCAGCAAGCAGTATAATATTGCAAACTATAATTTTGTATACTTGTGTATATTTATAGTATTGCAAAATTTAACTATCAGAAACATCAGCCCAGGAAACATGGCATTTGAGACATAAAACAGCAGTGCCAAGGAAACACTGATATCAAAGGAGATGTTGCTACAAAATTCACTCTTGCATGATTCTTATAACATCAGCCAAAATTGCCGCAAGCATGCAATAGTTCCCACTCCCCCACCATTCTTAAATGTTAGGCAATTTATGAATGAAGCAATTTATCCTTACCAAAAAAATTAGGAAACATGTCCTATATATATGCAATAATACCTTTTCTAGATTTTTCTTGTTTACTGCATTCAAATGAGCAGAACCTTCATCATTTGCAGTATCAGATGTAGAATTCTGATTTCCCTCCAAGTCCTTACTATTACCATTTATTACTCCAGATATAGATGGATCAGTATCATCAGCCACAGATTGGGAATTTTTAACTAAGTCGTTTACAACTTGGTTTCCTCCTTCAACTGTTTGTTCGTGATTATTAGCTTTAGCTGCTGCTTCCTCGGACTTCCTTTTTTCTTCTTCTCTCTGCTGTTTCTTCTTTGCCTCTTGCTCCATTAATTGCTTAAATCTGCAATAGAAAGACGAACACAATTACAACAGGTTAAAATCAATCAATAGCATTATGAAATAAGTGTGGCTCCTTATAATTATAATCACTAACTTGTCACCAGGTCGCGGCCCTTCTGATGTCAATTTTGAATCTTTTCTAGCTTTTTCAATTTTTGTGGAATTTAGATTCGATACTGACTTTTGAACCTGCATTAGCTCTACATTTTTCACATTATCATCAAGAACTTGCCTCAAAGGATTTTTCGCACCTCCTAACTTTTGAAGCCATATTTGCTGTAAAGTGCTCAATATATTATTTGTGAACCTGCACAACTTAAAAAGTATAATAAGCAAATATAGATATCACGCTTACACATATAAGACCATTGGAAGGTTTTACGTGTGCTTACCAGTAAAGGCTAAGTCCTGAAGGAACTGAAAGAGCAAAATAACCAATCACTAATGGAAGGACCTTGTTTAAGACTTGAGAATTCGTCACATTGGGACCAGTAGCCTGAAACATGGAAAATTATGAGTGGTTCAGGTGCAAATGTAAACACAAAGATGCACTTTAATGTCCAAAAACCAAGTAAATTAGCACAAATAGTTTTCATTAATCCTTGTAGAAAAATGGGTGGGGTTCACATGACTGTCATGGCATATTAGATAGTAATAGATGATCCAGTTAGACAGCCTGGCTATACCAAAAGGAAAAAAATCATATCAACATACTTCACTAATTAACAAGTTAGAAAAGTGTTTTACTTAATGCTATAACTAAACATAGGTATAGCTCTTATGCAGTACAACACAGAAACACTTGTACAGTCAACAAGGTTCGGATAGGAAGTAATGTTTTTATATATCAATTAGTTATGTCTTTGTGTGGATAGTTATGGTATGTTATTAATAGGGTATAGGCAGTTATCTGTGTTTGTTGATAAAGAAGGAAACTCCTAGTTACGGTTACTTTATATAACCGAGCAGTTTGTTAGTGTTGAATTCAAATCTGGCCTGTAAACTAGATTATATCAGTAATAAATTCAATGTGTTTATTTCTTCAGTCCACAGGTTCAGGGAGAACATTAATTATAGAGCCAAGAAGCCTCCAATTGAATTGTACATGCAACATCAATTACCTGTGATGACTGCATTATCTGGAGAGATATGTATTGAGAGACAACCAGCAAAACAGGCAATACAAGGTAAGCCAATGTATCTGGCCATCCAAGGGGAGGGTGACCATCCTGAAATGAAAAAAAATCAAAGCAAAAAGCATTAAAATAAACCTCAAATTTATATCCACCTAGAACCTGCCAGAAATTACCAACAATGTGAACAAAAAATTAAAATGACAACATGGAAACTTTTCACAATAATCTAGATTAATGAAGGTGAATCATGTAAGTAATAGGCCTCCAATTGTGAGGACTTATTCAAGGAGAAAACCGAAGAACTTAAGTGGGCCAGGGACGACTGGGACAGCGCTTTTTTAATCTATAAAAATAAAATGTTTATTGAAAAGGCAAAAGCAGCAAAATCAATCAACTGATTCCGAGCAAAAATGCACCTAAAAAATAGAAAATGTAAGAAATGTGCCTCTTACTAATGAAACAAATGAATAGAGTTCTCAATTCCATTTCATACGACTTCAGCATGAAAGTAAATGACCTCGTCAAGAAATAATTACAAAGTTGCAAATTTCATAGTCTCAACACGTGTAATTTTACTTGCTAATTGAGGTATTTACCACAAAAGGAAAAAGCCATGAGATACCACTTCCGTTTTGCCGAGCAGCAATTGTAGTTGGACCAGAAAGAGAAGGTATCCAAAAGAAGCCTTCATTGAGGAGTCCCTTTATTTATTATTAGACAAAACATTACATTAGCCATTGACGATAGAAATATATGTATACCTGAAAAACAGCCCAGGTAACTATCAAATAGAAACTCAACATAATAAGCAACAAACCTCATCCGCCACATTAGAAAAGGCTCGATATAGCCCGATCCACACTGGTGTTGTTAAGAGAACAGGCAGGCATCCTGGGAAGAATGAAGAGTGATTGATAAAAGAATTAGCAAGTTCAATTTTAAAAAACAATATTAATGCTTTATACAGGAGTGGATTGATCTACCTACCCAAGCCATAATTGCATATCTATGTTACATACATAAATACATACATATATACATATACATACATACATACATACATACATATATATATATATATATATATATATAGCAATGTTTATAGTTCCATGTACAACATAAGAAACAGTACAAGCAAAATTCTGGAAACAAATCAGAAAACAACCAGACTTGTAATCTGAAAACTGAGGAAGGTCACATCCTAAAAGCCATAGGAAATATCTATAACTACAGTCTACAACCCTTTTGCAATAGTGACAATTATGACATGGATACCTGCTAGAGGATTAATGTTGGCTAATTTATATAACCGGGCAGTTTCAAGTTGAATTCTCTCCTGCAAGAAGACAATACATAAGAAATCTTGTCAGTTGAAAAAAGAAGAAAAAAAAACTTCGGTAAAAGGATACAGAGTCAAAATGCTAACATCATGTTTGGAATCCTCAAAAATGCTTTTATTCGATTTAGAAATCAAATTTAATGTTTACAATAAAATCATATGTTTGAAACTCAGTAAAAAATGAAATTGACGTTTTTTAATGGAAAAGGCCATTAAATAAGAGTAAATGGTCGATCTGAATAATTAAATTAAATTAAAAAAAAAAATATCAATTCCCACAAATTCTACCATATTCAAGAGGATTTGTGACACATGAGAAAACAATGAGATTTTAAAAATCATATTGTTCCTTCTCTTTTATCATTTCAAACACAAATTTGATTTACAAATTACAAATCAAACCAAATCCCATTTCTCAGCATTCCAAAATCCATACACACTCTTATGATGGTAAAGAAGTAAATAAAAAAATCAGTTTAAATTACCAGGAAATAGTTCAAAAAGAACATGTTTTATTGGAAAAAAATAACAATTATAGAAGTCATATAAAATACCTGATCCCCGGCATACTGTTTCTGGATAGCCTTTACTTGAGGTTGCAAAGATCGCATAGCCATGGCAGATTCTACCTGAGAACAGTCACAGAAAAGTTTATCTAACTAAATCATGATGAAAACAACATGATGAAAAATGTCTTTTAAATGTCAAAGGCAATGACAAGCATTTTACATCCATAAATTCAGGAGTATCAAAAGAACAGGACCCATATGGATCATTTTCAAATCTTAAAAAACAAGTGAAGCACGTTCGAAAAACGACAAACCTGTTTTCTTGTCAACGGAAACGTGGCAGCTTTTACGAGAACAGTGAGCATTATAATCGCAAAACCATAAGCATACGGCACATGCAAAGTAGAAAGCCCGTTCTTGAGTACCTGAAAAGGATAAAATACTTCCCTTCAGAATTACTATCGATAAATATATCCAAGTAGAAATAGAACCATGTGAAGTTATGTAATTTACAAGCACAAATAAATCACAACTCACAAGTTAACAACTTGTAACGATTTCAGAAAGAGAACTAGAAGAAACACCTATATTAAAAATAGGATTCTTTAGCAAATTGCATATAATTTATTGATATGAAAAATTATAACTCCAGAGTCGTGTTTCCATGGCACATAGAAACAGTAAGGAAAACCAATGGTACATTTTATAGGTTTCAACATGATCTTAGTCCCTGCAAATATAGTTTTTTTATTTATTTTAGTCCCTATAAGTATTTTGTTTAGATTTAGTCTCTGCAAATTCAAAAATTGCGATAATTGCATAGACTAAAATCATATCTAAACCTACTTTACATATGGTGCTTGTGATATTTCTCAAGTCACAAGGGGTTTTAAAATGTGGTCTACAACCGCAACATAAAGGATTTTGAGTTATCCGCCACGCACGGCATCGCAACAACACACATTTTACAGTAATTAAAAGGTTCACAAGTTAACAGGTTCACAAGTTAACCACGACTGCAATTTGTAACTATACTGCAGACACCATAAACCAGAACCCTATCTACCACCACCAATAAGCTCAAAATGTAGAAAACTACAACTAAAATATTACTTAACAACTCTAAACTCACTCTCTCTAGTGATTGGACTACATTCCATCGAGTATGATGATAATTCAAATTCAGTTAAAATTTGACAATCAAAAGCAAAATTAAAAATCAAAGTTTAAGAAACCAATACCTTAAGAATAGTTTCCATGTAATTGGTAATTCCAGAAAACCAATCATTATTCTGTTTGGCGGTGGTGGTTGTTATCGCCGTATCGGAAGAAGAAACAGCAGCATCTGCAATTGTGTAAAGAAAACTCTCCGCTCGGTTAAATAATTCCCTGAGAACGAATTCAGCATCTTCCGGTTCGGGGAAAAAACCGGGGTGAAATCCGAACCGGGAAACGGAAAGAGAACCGCGTAGAAAGCGTTTGTTTGAGCATGGGAAGGCATGGGAGTGAGGTCGAAGTGGAAGATGATTGGTTCTGGTCCGATTTCCGAACGGTGCAGAGAGTATAGTCGGCGTGCAAGGTAACAGAGACGCCATTATTATGATTATTTGGGGTTGAAATGAACCGTTTCAATAAAAAATCAATCACCGACCGGGTTTATGATAGGAGCGTTGTAAGTTGTAGTAAGCGGAGTGAACAGAGGAGTGGAAAGAAGGTGCACGGAGATACACCAAGGAAAGGGTTTGTAGGATTTTTGTTTTTTTACTCCGCCTTTCTTGGGTTTTTAAACACTAAAAAGGTTGTTGCCATTATTTTTAATTTCTCCTTTCGGTCATCACTTCGAGGGAGTAATATAATAATGCTTGATCGCATCATTACCAAACAAAATTTACAATGTGTGATATATACGGTAAAAACTCTATAAATTAATAATGTCAAGACCGGAGAAATTTATTAATTTAGAGAGTTATTAATTTATTGATAAATTAATAATTATTAATTTAAAGAGTTTTTAAGTAATTATACAGTACATACCAAACAAAAAGGCAAATTAGTCTATGCCTCTTAGAATTACGTTGCAACGAACCTTGGGACTCAACGTAAATT
>Ga0315915_1004946_pt1 | contig 16686 bp, 9 predicted proteins | sample MpolbnodulesMG_FD_207738 | JGI IMG/M metagenome (GOLD analysis project Ga0315915, IMG submission 207738) | Medicago polymorpha root nodule microbial communities from Los Angeles, California, United States - branched nodules | ecosystem: Host-associated > Plants > Roots > Nodule | place: USA... | reverse complement strand
TATATATATCAAGTATTCGGTCAGCCTGCAAAATAAATGTATATTCGTGATTGAATAAAACAATGACGTAACTCGCACACATTCAAGTAAATCGAATTGATTCATAAAGAGTTTCAACAAAGTATCAGACCACTTATTTCACCCTGTCTGTATTTCTTCAACCGCGCCGAATGTTATTAACCCCTTTTCGAAATATATAAAACTCTACGAAATTCAATTTTTTATAGCATGACTGTCTAGGATGATTATTGACAATTGGACCTGATTCCAAACATAGGGGTTGCTCATCTAGCCATTGTTAACTTAGTGAATGATTGACAACTTTGGATACTATAACATGGTCAGATAACAGGTTATGAAGGTAAAAGTAGGAACTATCTGCATTCTACAATCAAAAATTGAATAATTAATTAGGCAAAAGGTTATCATATTAATGTCAATTGTGCATAGCACTCAAATAAAATTACAAGGAAAATAACATTTAATTAGGCAAACTTCTCTAGCAAAGGATATTAAGTTCAACAGATAAAGATCTATTTCTACCTTAAATACAATTGACCACATCTTCCACCACCATTGTAAAGGATAAAGTTGCCAGCACCAAGCAAACACCAAAGCAAATCAAACCAAAACCAACTGAGATCTTCGACATATAATGGAAAAAGATTAATGATCTTCGCACAAAAGGAAGGAGGCATCACTCTTATAGTCTCCTACGGTGACACGCAGCCTAAATCTGCACAAACGAAACAATACTTTCTGACATCAAATCAAATAGCAAGTCATCAAAACATTGTTTAAGGATAATACAAAATGTACCTTGGTTCATCATCCTTTGACTGATGATCATTCCACATGTCGACACCCTCATCGACACCAAGGTAGCAAATGACCACTCCACTCTCCGATGAGGTGGTGAAATCAGCAAAAGTCACGAACCTTAGACATTTATGATCTAGTCAGCAACTGAAATTGGAGAATGAAACCTGAATTCAATGATGCATACAAAAACACATTACAGGTACCTATAAATAGAGAAATAGATAAAAAGAGACAAAAACATTGGGGAGGGAACGGAAGAAATTTGAATCTCATTTAAAAATATAAATATTAGACTTCTCAAAACACAACATAAAAAAAATTGCATACATCATAAATCAGATATTTTGTTTAAGAAAACATTGATTATTAAACAAAATAAAACCAAATATAATAGAGTATCTGCATGAAAGGTACGACGTAAATAGCATCTAAGCTAACCAAGGATTACAGCTACTTATCAGAAAAAACAAATAGCAGGGCAAAGAAGTCTCAGAAAAACAGAGGCATTAAATGAAAGGGTAAAGTATATGTCTAACCAAAAGCAGAGTGCAGACCAGGAAATAATAAAGCAGGTGGAAAAGCACATATCTGGAAATAAACAACTAACAAAGGAATAAACAAATACGCCCTCTAAATAACATACCACTGGAATACAGCTGTAAGATAATCTAAATGGATTCTTCAGAAAATGGAGAAAATTACCAATAAAGATGAAGTGGTGGCAGCTCATAAAAGTAAACCTACAACTACAATGCTACCATCCCACTGAGATACACACATATGAAATTACGCAAATAACATCAACAAAAGGAAATCTTGCAGAGAAAAAAGAGAGTAAATCATCACCTCAAAACAACAACCACATAAAAACCCAAACAGAATGAGGTCAACTACACCGGACTAAGCCCATATCCATAAAAATGATGTGAAAAAAATTTAATTCTCACCATGCATACCTCAACCTTAAGTTGAATCCAACAACAGCCCCATAAAGGTCACCTACAAAAAAAGGATGCAAAAATCACCGAATAATGGGTACAAAATAAATAATCATAGTGGAGGTAAAATCATACAACCCTCGCACACAGAACACTGAACAAAGAGAAAAATTTGGGGCCAAAATGGATAACCCCAATCAATATTACACAAAAAGGGGTGAACAAACCCAAGCGCATGAACACGGTCCATGTCAAACCCAATCAAATAGGTCGAAGCAAGTCGGTGGCAGGAACATCAAAGAAAAAATTACGAAAATCGGAAACGAATAACTCGTCCAATGAAGGGGGCAAAAACCTCTAATGAAACCAAAAATAGCTGCACATAAGAAAAATCCGCCGCGAGGAAGAAAGGAGTGTGCATAAAATTCTTCATGATTGACTATGGATAGAAATTGTGTGGAATTGATACCAATCATGGGGAAGTTAAGCGAAGAGTATAACAAACTCCACCAAATATGACAATAAGACAAAACATGCCCACAAGTCCATAAGGGTAACTCAAACAAAGTTAAAAAATGAGACCAACCAACCTTATCAACAACATCAAGCACACTATTTGGGCTTACAATAAGATTGGAAACAAATTCCTCAGCATCAGAATCATCAAGAGACTCAAACATGATTCACACCACCGCTATCAGTTAGGGGTGTGTCGGAGACAGCCTGGATATAAATAAAAATCAAATATGTATATGAAACACTAAACAATTCCATCAATTACATCAAAACGGGCAGGAATATAACCTTAGAATGAGTGCATTCAACACCAATAGAGTTAAATGCCTAGACAACAAAAGCCTGATCACAGACCCTTTTAACTCTGAACGAACCATCAAACATAAAACTCGCACTAGTACACTTCTCAACCTTGAACAACATCTTCCTTCCCTTAAGTTTATTAAACTGAGTAGGGTGGAAGCCAGTATTTTCGGCCTTGATAGTAAAGGAAATCAAAGACAACGATCAACATATGTGAAAAAATTATATTTGAAATTTAAAAATTAAATTAAAATATAAAACACATAACAATTTACATAACTGAATAAGAGAAAAAGCTTCAGAAAGGATGAACAAATAATAAAAACCTTAGAAAGAGACACCAGAGTATTGCAAGGAATATCAAGCAGATTCTGCATATCACCATCAAAAACAACATCAGCATGAGAATCACTAACATCAAGCTTCACCATGTACCTGCAAAGAAAATGTCATTAACAAAAAATAAACCATTGATGATATTATGAATGGGAAAGCAAACTACAAAGAGTAAACACCTTGGAACCATATGAAAAACGTGCTTAAAACAGTCTTTGCAGTAATAGGCACCAGAATCAGGTGTAACGTTCCTATGACATTTACATGCAGGATACCACCAATCCTCGCCATCAACCAACCCATCAATAGTAGCAGAGACAATAAACAACCCATCCTCAAGAGAAGCTATGGGCTGGGACAAAGTCTTCTTAGGATACATAGTAAGGAAATCATCCTCAACAGATGCCCTTGTACATGATTGAAGTTTGGGAACAGAAGACAAACTCACACCATCAATAACAACACTGAAATATAACAGCATCTGTAAGAAATAAAACCAAAAGAGAAGAAACAATGACACAGATACAAAAGATGGCACCCAAACACCAACCACTTCCTGATCTACAAGGTCTCTTCAATTGGAGAAAAAGGACATCTTGTACACCTTTGCTTCACCTAAACCCTAAGTTAGCAAAACATCAAAATAACTGTGTTATAAAAAATGGACCAACGATAAACCAAAACAAAAACAAAAAGAAACAACAAACCTTCTCATCAATAAGAACCATTTCGAGGGAGTTGGTCTGATCTGGTCTCAAAAAGGTTGGAACCTCCCAAATTCTAAGAATGCGAACCTTAATCCTCCAACCATCTTTGCCGGGAACATTCTCAAACAGTGAATCAAATGACCTTTCCATCTATACTCTCCACACAGATTACAATTGGATATGTTTTGATATTTGTGAAAGAAAACCACACGGCACACAAGTATTTATAGCAAAAAGGGCCAAGACATTAATATCTCCCATGGGTTTGAAATTAAATTAAAATAAGGAAAGAAATACCTCCCAAGACATTAATTTAGTTTAATTAAATTAAAAAGCAGAGAACTGCAAAAAAGGAAATTAACAACCAGAGAAATGCAGAAAACTTGACACATTGTAGTTTTTTTCCACCTCTCTGAACCAAAGGGACTAAACTGATCAGGTAATTTGAAATATACCACAACCAGCTGGCCTGTGACTTCTGAAAAGGCAGTAGTAGACCAAACAAACCTAAATAAAGGTGGAATTAGCACCTATTCAAACTCAGGAATGGCTGAGAAGGGTGGATTCAGCCGGTAGTTGAGAGAACAGCGAAAATCGTCTATTTCGCTTTGTAAGAAGTATACATTTAAATTTGATTGTTGGGTTCAATAAAGAGATATAAGTGTTAGTAACCCTAATGAGTTAGTTTATAAATTGGTAATGCTGAGCATAAGCCATACTGAAATAATAATGTGGTAAAGGTCTAAATTCAATGAGTTTTGTAAGGCAAGTTGAAATTCAAAGAATTATACCTTCTATGTCTCAGGTATGGGTAGGTTTTCTACAAATTATGTTTGAACATTGATAACAGGAATCAGGAGTACATATGATGGGCTGGTCTAGACATTCAAGTGCTTTAGAGTTGAATTAAGGAACCAAATGTAGTTTGTTATTAAGGCTTACATATGGCATTTCAGGTGCTTAGTTGCTGCAGGATTATGCAGAAAAACCCCAAAATACCTTCAAGTTGGTTATAACCCTCATGTTTAGTCTAAACCATATTAAAGATGTAAAGCTTGAGAAATTTGGTAAGATTGTAAGAAAGGAAATCTTATCTTAGTTTTGTCTAAATCATCACTTAGGCTTCCTAATCTTCTTTACCAAGTTTGAGCCTACATGCCTCTAAATTGATAGGAAACTTGTTCAACTATATTTGCTTTAAAAATATGAAAGAGTTCAAATACCAACTCGATGGATTGAAAACAATTAAAAAACTATTTATATAGAGCTTGGAACAAAGTTGAGAGATGGGAATAGTTTAAAGACCAAAGTGATGATTGTTTCACCCAATATATTTTGGCTGGCCATCAACAAAGTACTGATAATGTGTGTTCTATCAGTTGTTTATGTTAATCTGTTTGTTGTTGTTGAATGTTGACATTCAAATCTACATTTGTCTATTTGTATTGCTCTAATCTATCTTGCAGTGCATGAGCTCAATTCAAGTAGACAAAGGGGGAATTTTGAAAACCATTAGTGCATACGACAACTGATGCTTTTGTTTGTTATATTTTGTGAGGGCACTTCAACTTGGATTAGGAAGCAAAATGGTGTTGTGCAAAAGTTTTCCTTGCTTCCACCCTACAAACTCTTCACAAGCAGCCAAATGTACTCGTAGTTTTTGGAAATTTTAGAAGACCCTCCAAAATTGAATGAGTGGAATGTAATAAACCATAATTTGAAATCAATTTGAAATTTTTGTGGGAAAAAAAACTAAGCTTTGGGGCTTGTAAGTCCAATGATATAAAGTGCTTAAGAGAAATAAGATTGAAATGAAAGTAATACTTTTGATGCTTGAACTGATTGGATTCAGAGTTTGGCTGTGAAGTGGAAATCACAGAGTAAGTTTCTTTTATATTAGTATAGAAAGGTTAGGTTAGAAAATGGGGACAAGCTGAGTGATCGTTTATTTTGTATGATGTATATAAACATAACACTACAAATTGTTATAGAAACAAACGATTTCTCTTCATTAACTACTAAAAAAACTCAACGCATGACTCGAGTGTTATAATTTTGGGCATTCTTGTGAAGAATTTTTTGAAGTATTCTCAATTATTATTGTTATTATTAGGCTTAAATTATAGCATGGTCCTTTAAGTTATTTAATTGTATCAAATTGGTTTTTTAAGTTGATTAATTATTTCTTCAAAAAAAAGTTGATTAATTATAACCAGTTTGTCTTTAAGTATTTTTCGTACCAGTCCTTTAAGCTATTTAATTGTAACTTTTAGATCCTGAATAACTTACACTTTTAAGATTTGAAATCCCCTAAATTGTTACGGTTAAATAACTTAAAGGTCCTAATTAGTATGGAAAAAACTTAAAGACCAATTTGTTACAATTAATTAACTTAAATGACCTAAGTGGTACAAAAAATACTTAAAACTAATTTGTTACAATTAAATAACTTAAAGGACGTTTGATGTAATTTAGTCTTTTCATTATTATTATTGTTGTTGTTATTATTTTGGTTATAATTATAAAACTCTTCAGATTTTTAAAAAGTCAAAATTTTGTTATTCCAATAGCAATAATAGTATAAATACATGTAGAAATATCACAAAATATAAAAGCTAGCTAAACAATATGTTTACTTAAAAAAAGGGTTAAATATGGTTTTAGCCTATAAATATATCAACTTTTTGTTTTAATCGCTTTAAAATTTTCCATCAACTTTTAGTCCTTATAAAATTTTCAATCGCTACTTTTGGTCCTTATTTTTAGGTAATTTTTTATACTTTTGGTTAAATATGTTTTTGGTAGAGATTCTTATAATATTATAATTTTTTTCTACAAAATTTTATTCAAAAATTTGAATTCTACATATGAGTTTACTTTAAAGGAGGGACCAAAGTGAAGATGAAAAAAATTTGGGCACTAAAAATTGAAGAATTTTTTTCAAAGGACTTAAACAAAAAATTTACATATTTATAGGGACCAAAAACATATTTATCCAAAAAAAAAATGCAAGTTGGGACTCAAATTTGACATTTTGTTTAGTTCGAAATCTTGTACCAAAAGACTATTTTAAGAGTTATGTTTAATTTTTTTTGGTGGTGGTCAGGACTCGAACCTCGGACCTTGCATATTTTATTCATTGTCCATACCAACCAAGCTCAATTTTCAACACAAGGTAAAATACTCCAAATTTTACCTTTTATCATAATTAATTTTCTTAAAATTTTATTTTATTTCTCTTTTAGGTAAAATTGATTTCTTCTTAAATTGATCCGACCTTAGTTTGGCTATATATTTCTTTTTCTTCTTGACAAATAAGATACCAAATTTGTTGATGTTTAGAGACAAATTATAGTGCTAAACTTTAGGCTTATATTAAAGACATGTATAACTCATTAGCTCTGTAAGGGTAAATGGATTCAATGACTTTGAGCCTCGTGCCTTTTGGTGGCTTTGGGCATTTTTTGAGAGAAAAGTGAGAGAGAGAGAGAGAGAAATAAGATGAAAAGAGAGTGTTGTAGGAGAGAGATAGGGTGTGGTTTACGCCATAGTCCATAGAGAACTCCCTATAGAGGATCACGGCAACTCACAATCCTAATGTGGACGGCACGACCTTTCCGATAAAATTGGAGGTCATGTTCAAATATTAAAAATGGGTTTCTATGGAAAAACAATATTTTTTAAGCAATAGTAATCATCTATTTAAGTTGTAACTAACATAAAAAATAATCATTCTTATTAAGTAAAAGTAAGTTTTTATGGGAAGGACTAACGAACTTGTGTTGAACTTCACTGACCACTAATTGTTTTAATATTAAAATTTGGGTTCATATTTCATAATAAAAAGAAACACCAAAAACTTAAAAAGAATCATCACTTTGTTTAGTGAAAAATGAGTCTTAAGTATATTAGTTGTTGTTGCTTAAATAAAGTGTCTTTGTTATCTAAATAGTGACAAAATAATACTAATATCGAAAAAAATAGTAGCAAATTAGTACTAGCATGCATGATTAAACTTAAAACAATAGAAAAAATACTAATTATTTAACGGATTTAATTTGCATTGTTAATAGAAATAGATGACAAAAAGTTCAAGATATATAATAGTTTTCTACATTCATAGTTAACTTGAAATACATTTTAAATTGTAATGTCCTAGTAGTTGTGTATGTAATTGAGACTTTTATATTTGGTTCAAATTCACAAAAAATGCTCGGGATTGAACCTCAAGATCTATGACTCAAGTGCATTTTATTTTACCACTAAACTATTCCAAGATGTCTATTGATTTTTTATCTTACTTACTAAAGCTTATCCCCAGAGCTATCCTTAACCCTAATCTTTTCCCCCTAATTTTTCCCTCCACTTTTTCTAATCCATTGGATGTTGGTCATTTAGGCGCCATTCATTATGAGCCATTGATCAATCTACACTTAATGCTCTTCTCTTTGCTATCACACAACACACAATGAATTTTCAAAGTTTCTCCATTAAACTTAATGCCTTTTCCAATGGATTTCCATCTTCCCTTGGAACATTGATTGGCGTGTTATTTTCCCATGCCTTTGGGATTACCAATGTTAAATGCTTCAATGGCTTCTCCAACGTGACTTTTATGTTCTCAATGCATATTCAAAATTTCTCACTTTCCCATGGCTTGTTAGTTTCCCATGTCTCAGATCTCTCTCTCTCTCCCTCCCTCTCTCTCTCTCTCATTGTTTCTTTATGTTTTGAAAAGAGTCACTACAAATCCACTAACAGATCACCGATGAAGGAGGTAAGTGGCGATCTTCTATTTTGGAGCCATTTTTTTAGGTTTAAGGTTATGAAATAACAGGTGAGTATAAAGTGTAAACTGTAAAGCCAATTTGAGAAGAGTGGAAGAGTAGTTTGAAGTTGAAGCGGTGGCAGAGATAGTCGAATATCACATCAATGGCGGTTCCAGGAAGACGCAATGGTTTGAACGAAGAAGACGATGAAGAATCGAATGGTCTTTTCGGAGAAGAAGATCTGGTTGCTGAAGAATCTGATACTCCTCCTCATCTTCGTGACCTCTCCCATGCCGCCACCCACGGTGACCTCAACGCCCTCCGCCTCGCTCTCGGTACTCTCTCTCTCCAGCGCATAATTTTTCTGGTTAATTCATTTTTTACCTTTTTGTTAAACCCCTATAGCTACCAAAATATACCATTCTAAAACCCTAATTATTATTTTAAATGTTATAGATAAATTGTTTTATTTGTATGGCATTTGATTCTGGTACGAGTTTGTTGTTTCTGTAAGTTGATTACATTTTTTTTTGTTACAGGGATGCTAGAAGACTTTATAATTATATCGTATTTCGTTCTATTGAGTGGTTTGATCGTTGTTTCGTTTAATGTTGTATAGTGGCGCTATAAATTAGTGGAATTTTGAACAATTCACTATTGATCTGTGATATGGTATTTAATATGGTCGTACACGTTTTGGTTTGACAAAAGCTCAAAAGAAGAGTTGTCATTCTCTCCATGAACTTTCACTGGAAATGATCAATGAAAGTGCAATTAAGCCTTTTTTAACATGTTTGTAAAAAAGATCATTCAAAAATTTATAAGTTTAAGCATAATCAAACAAACTTAATTCAATAGCGACTAAAACTACAGGCAGGAAAAAAATTATAAGGACTAAAAACAAAATTTTATGTAACTCATGTTAGTAGTTGTTATGTTAGTATTTTCTCCTTTGATAAAATTTGAACTCTAAACTTTTACTTCATACATTCAATTTATTTCCTTAGCTCGATAAAGTGAGCTATCCATTCTCCCCAATAAAGTGAGTTTTATCAAATTATACTAGTATAATGATTTGCTTGATACACAATTTATTAAATTGACCATTGGATACGAGGTCTCTGTTGTATACTTGTATAGATCAATTCCTACAAATATTTGTACAAATATAAAATCATTTGATGTATTGTTGAGGTCAGTTTTTAAAATGTGTATCGAGTAAAAAAATATTGAGCGGTGAAATACTAGTCGAGTGTTTTATTGACGTAGTTCAATCTCTCCTCATGTGTGTGTGGTTGTGTGTTTTATTGTGGATTCGTGGAGGATAATTTCAATCAAATATTCGTTGCTTACAAACATTTGTCATCGTTTGACCGACCATAAAAGTATGTATCTATTCAAATAAAAAAAAGATTTGTGAGGGCTTTACCTGCCACAAGACCGACCATAAAAGTATGTATCTACTCAAATAAAAAAAAGATTTGTGGGGGCTTTACCTCCCACAAATTTGTGGGAGATTCAATAAAGCACTTCATATCTCATTCACGATGCTTTTGTTACGGATTAAAAAAAAGTGATTTTAACATTCAATATTTTAAAGATTATTTTTTAGAAATTTTATCAAACAAAATTGTATATATTTTGTGTTTGTTTATCATAATAATATTTTTTTAAAATAATTTAGTTTGTTTGAATACAACTATATAAAAGCGATATTTGTTTTCCTTAAAAAAAAGATATTTCTGATGCAACATTACCTTCATATTTTGATACTTATTTTATCTTTTCTATTTTTTTTAGGGATTTTTTTTTTTTAATTTTGCAAAGCAACCCATAACAACTTTTCATTTGAAGTTTTTTAGATTCTGTTTTTTTTTTTTTAAAGCTGTAACAAACGAATATAATATTCTTAAATGTGATTGTTATTATTATTTTTTTAAAAGTGATAGCAAAACTTAGGTACAATTCCTTAGATGCTTTTCGTATGGTTCTTAACTAAAAATACAACTTTTTTGGAGATAACAAACTTTGAGAGAATTATGAATTTAAGGAAATCATAGTGAATTTAGTTAAGAACCATACGAAAAGCACCTAAGGAATTGTACCTAAGTTTTTTCCTTTCTTAAAAAAACTATAACAAACATTATATTATTTTTATGATTAAATTAATTAATCCAACAGTAGATACTATTTTACGCATGATGCAAGATTTGTCTCACCAGTACACGATAGAATCGACCATCATTAGATTACCGTAACAATTAATATTTTTCATCATGTATATGATATTTTTTTTTAGAGGGCCATGTATTTGATGTTTTTAACTATCTTTTTATTCATAAAGTACTAATTGTAACATACCACAAACTAAAATAACATATTCATTATACATACTCTCACATACTCGAACAAGTACCACGTATTAAAGAGAATTGCAAACCTATCTCTATCGACTCAAATTTTGAGGCCCGAATTTGAGATTAAATTAAAGATTAGTATTTTTTTCACCCTCTTAAGTTCTCGTGCGTCCTGCAAATGTACAAAAAAGCCCTTCGGATTATATAATCTGGATAAATAACTTCCCAGAAATTTCCGAATTATATAATCTGGAAATCACTTTTACCAGTTTTACATTCTTTCCTTACACTTTGCTTTATTTTATATTATGTAGATTCTAAATTCATAAAATAAATGCAAATAAAAACAAAAATATACGAACAAAAATAATACGGATTACATAATCTTTGGAAACCTTTGAAAACATGTTTCTTGTGGTGCAAAACAACGTCCAAAACAAACTGACACAATCCAGATTACATAATCCGAACACCTACCATGGTTTCCAGATTATGTAATCCGAATATATTTGATATTGGCCAAACCAAGGGACTGCGAAGAGACATGGCACTAATACATTGCATCGAAATAGCCAGCTACTGGGCCAAAATACATTACATCTAAACCTCAAATGGCTAGACAAAGTTTGTGCTCATTCGACACATTACAAAAAAGGGCCTTTAAGCCTTTACAACAAGAAATCAAGGTCGATGAAGCGGAAGTGCCCTAAAAACCAAGCAAGTTCTGTGTCGAGACGACAATAAAGGTAGATGTTGATCATATCATAATCCTCGACTGTACTTGGAGATGGCAAGTGAGAATTGCGGATCCTGTTGCTCATCGCACAAACCCCGTCGGAAAGACAATTGAACTTGTGCTGCAAACCTAGGGGCATAAAACGTAGTTCGAGTTAACCCCAATCGAAGAGAAGACCGTTAACACTGATGACGCTTCTACAGTGAGCAAGACGTTGTCGAGTGAAAAGGTCATGAAAGAGGGATAAAACCCTATCTTTGTCAAAATCTTCGTTTGCCAGTACCTTCAACATGATTAGGAAGTATGTGGCTTCATCTGACCCCCAATTCAAGCGTTTTTAAGAACAGACTGAATCCTTGGCACGTTAGGGTGAGGCTGATGAAGCATTTGAGCCGCTCTGACAACGCAGTATAGTGCATGGCCACTGGGAGTAAGTTGTTGCATGAACTTATTTTGTCCTGCGTTAGGTGAAGGGAGAACAAGAAGGCGTAAACAATCTTCTGACACTGCTCTGAGCACCACAGGGTTTTCAGGAAGTCTCCGATGGAGCTTTGCAGATGCCCGAAAGGTTATCAACTCTCTAGTACTCGAAGCGGCGATCTTCTTGGCAATAATGGGTTGAAGTTCTGACGGAAGCACTTCCATGGCATGAAGGAGTTTTTGCTTCCTTGCGAGAGAAAATAAGATGCAAAGAAGAGAAAATCAGGATTTGGTAGAGAGAAAAAAGGTAACAAGGCATTTTATAATAGTGAATGTGACTTGGGACAGTGGAGAGAAGCAACTATCTTGAAAAGAAGCATAAGTGCCTTGAGATAGTGGATAATTAATTGCCTTGGGAGACATAAAATCTTGGAAATCTTGTGAAGAAAGACATAATGATGATGAAAATCGGGAATTGTAATATGGAAGAAGATGGAAAGTTCAAATAGGTGACATGTGGCGCCTTAGGATCATAAATAGGTCTGATGATCTCCCAAACAGGCATTATGGTGCAGTTCAGATTATATAATCCATAATGTTTTTATCATTTCCGAATTATATAATTCGGACACCCTTAGTTATTTTTGGACGATGCGTTTCACCAAATGTTTGGTCGGTTACTCAGTGAAGTTTTAATGTGTTTTTTGGACGGTTTTGAATGTCATGGTCATTGTTGACCGTTCATATACCCTTGCAATTGCTTTGCAGCTTATGCGGGGGTTATATAATGGTCAACATAAACTTTTGACATCAAAGAAAACACTAAAAATCAGATTTCGAATGTGTCTGAATTTTGTTTTCCAGAAATCTCTAACAATCTGGTTCGGATTACATAATCTGGACCGGAGGTATTTTTGGTTTTTTTGCAGGGTACGCGAGAAACAGACAGGGTGAGCAAAGTAATAGTCTAAATTAAATCTCTTATTACTTAAAGTTAACCCGTAAGCAATATTTTGCCCTAGATTTACCCTAATTTTTCAGCTTAATTTTACTATAATAGCCCTATTTAATTTAAACAAAATGTTAATTGTTATGGAAATCAAAACAAACCTAAACTAAACTAATTACCCTATTTTGGGTCCGTTTGGATTAGCTTATTTTAGAGCTTATATAAAACAACTTATGCAAATAAATAAGTTTTTGTGTATTATTTATAAATTTTTAAGGTTGTTTACCAAAAAACAGTTTATAAAAATACGATTTTCGCTAGTGAGAGCTTATAAATAAAAATAAAAGCTTATTTATTTACATAAGCTATTTTTCATAAGCTCAAAATAAGCTCAAACCAAACAGGGCCTTTTTATGAAAGACAAAACAAACCTATTTTTTTTATTAAAAACAAAAGAAAATCGTCCCCTATTTTTTTTATGAAACCTAAACTAAACTAATTACCCTATTTTTTATGAAAAACAAAACAAACCTATTTTTCATCTCTCACTCTTAAAAGTTAACACGTGTCGCAATATTAAACCCAATTCTTAACCTAATTTTGTAGCCTATTTCCCTCCAACCTAAACTAATTATCCTATTTTTATGGAAAACAAAACAAAATCGTTTCCAAACTAATTATCTTATTTTTATGGAAAACAAAACAAAATCGTTTCCATCGTTTCCTTTCTCTTGCTCTTAAACGTAATCACTCATACTTATCAAAACAATACTTTTCTATTTTTATGATGCAATCCTTTCCATGATACCAAAATGTCCTATTTTTATGATGCAATCATTTCCTATGTTTCCTTCTGGTGCAAATCCTTTCTTTTTCTGTTCTATTTCCTGATCATTTGTTCTTCTCCCACTATCTCTTCAATTCTCTTCCTTCCATTCTATGGCACGCCATCATGATGAAGAAATATCTCATTTTTAAGGTTTTCTTCTGACACTGATTTATATCTCTATTTTCTAATTATTACTTTTGTAATTTCTTTTTGCCATCGACTTTTCAGATCGATTGAAAAAATATTTTGGTAGTAAGAATGATAGATTTTAAGATAAAGAATTTAGGCATTTTTCATGAGTAATGGATTCTAAATATTTTTTTTAGCTCATTTGAATCAATATGTTTTGTTTCTCAATGCCATACCTTTTTTAAATTGTGATGCACAATCCTTTTTTTTCTCTTCATATTTGTTCTAATTCAAACAGTTTTGTTGTTTCTCTTATTGTTTTTTGGAAATGTGATAGGTGAGTGAATTGATTTATTGATAGGTTGCTCAATATCTCCAAAAAGTGATGCTCATATAGAGTATGGAAGCCTTTGATTTTGGTAGAAGGATGACCGTTAAGAAAGAAATCAAGAAAACAGAAAATGCACGACAATCAAATGCACTTTCTGATGATAGCTCTAGCTTTCTTATATAAGCAACCTTGCTTGGGAATACAGTGAGTTTTTTCTTACTTTACTCGATTACAATCACTTTATTTTCTTATGGTGTATAATTTTGTATAATGCAATACAACTCTAGCTAGATGAAAATTCATTGTGTTACGTTGTTCCGACCATCACTCTCCTTTATTGCTCTCTGTGCGTCAACTGGTGCTGCTGCAATTTTGTTGTTTCTGCTATGGTCCAGATTTTTGTGTTAGCTGGGACTGTGTTTTAGGATTTTAATTAGGTTTGTAATTGGAATGCACAACCATAGTTTTTGCGGTTATCATTTGAAGATACCAATGTTACGTTGAATGTGGTTTATAAAAAAGTTTTTTGTAATGTGTAGTACTTCGTTGTATAATATTATTTTTCTGACATATGTTCATTTTAAAGGTATTAACAAAGTATCAAACTTTTTGTGTTAAACGACTCATTCTATTTTAATATTATGTTATATTCACAGAGTAGATGTTTCATTATAACATGAACTATGCCATTGCACTTTTATATTATTTTTTATTTCATTGTCAATTATTACTATCGATGGTCTAGTTCAAAAAGAAAAGAGTAGCCAAGTGAGATAGAGTATACAAAGGCGAACCCTAAAAACGAATCCATACAATCATAACCGTGTGTTCAATCGCGTTAATTGCACACAACGTGCACGATAGTAAACCTAGCGCACGATACCATCTATAAATACAACCACAGGGCTCCAATTCATTCTTTACATCGAGAGGAGTATTCCTCAATACCAGAGAAGCGATTTTCGATCGATCTCTTCTAACACTTCCATAAAACTCAAAACTAAACCTCAATAATAGATTAAACAGTAATCAATTACACCATATCAAACTTAATTTGAATTATCGCGTTTACTTTTTTATTCCCTCCCAAACCCTAAAACTTCATCACCGCCATGGATATTCGGTTCCCTTTCTCTCCGGCAGAGGTCGCCAAAGTCCGTATGGTTCAGTTCGGCATACTCAGTCCCGATGAGATCGTAATTTTCTCAATTCTCGTTAATCCTTTTGTTTTCTTGAATTCTTCTCGAATATGATTAGAATAGTTGAATTGAAGCATTGTAACTTCATTTGATGTGTTGTTTGTTAAATAATTACCGATTAATTGTTGAATTTTTCAGAGGCAAATGGCTGTGGTGCAAATTGAACACGGCGAAACAACGGAAAGAGGAAAGCCAAAAATTGGAGGATTGAGTGATCCCAGACTCGGGACTATTGATAGGAAGATGAAGTGTGAAACCTGCACTGCCAGCATGGCTGAATGTCCCGGACATTTTGGTTACTTGGAGCTTGCAAAGCCTATGTTTCATATAGGGTTCTTGAAGACTGTGCTCAGTATAATGCGATGCGTTTGTTTCAACTGCTCGAAAATTCTCGCTGATGAGGTACTTTCAAGGCCATTTAAAACGGTGTTGTTAAATAGCGGCTATAACACTTACATTGCGTAGTGGAATTTGAACAAATTGCTATTGTTTTGTGATACTCTATATAGTATAAAATGTTGTTAATTAGTGGCTATAGTGGCGCTATAACAAGGCTACAATAGGATGGATTTCAACGAGTTGCTATTTTCCGCAATCTGCAACTGACAACACTGATTTTAGCTCATAGCTAGGGAATGTGCTTTGTATGATACTGACTTGATTGATTGGCTGTATATAATTGGGAGACTATGAGAACCCGAGTTCTATAGGCAGTTATTACTATTAACTGTCTATTGAAATTTCGAACTATCTGATATGTCGGTCAAATAATATGAAGGAATCTAGATGCTTCTTTTTAATTTATGGTATGTGATTTGTTGATTGTTATTTAATCTTATATTACGGTTTAGTTTGGATCGACTTATTTGAGCTTATCTACCGACATGAGTTATGTGAGACTGTTTGGGAAAAACTATGAAAACAACTCACAACAAGTTTGTAAGCTTGTTTCAATTTATTTTCACAAGCTCTTCAAGATAGTTTCTGAAAATAGCCTATAAGAAAATTATTGAACGTCATTTTATATTTTGTTGTAGAAACAGTTTATACATAAACGCATATCATGATAAGCTCTTGTACTATAAACTACAAATTAAGCTGTTTATCCAAACATGGCCTGTGTGTTTTGTTTGTATGTGTAGGAAGGTGAAATTAGGTTCTTTAAATTGATTGTGTTTTGTGCAGAATGATCATAAGTTTAAGCAAGCCATGAGGATCAAGAACCCTAAACATAGACTGAGAAAAATTCTGGATGCTTGCAAAAACAAAACCAAGTGTGAAGGCGGTGATGACATTGACCTTCCTGAACATGATACTAAGGAGCCGCTTAAAAAGAGTCGTGGTG
>Ga0315915_1004945_pt1 | contig 16688 bp, 11 predicted proteins | sample MpolbnodulesMG_FD_207738 | JGI IMG/M metagenome (GOLD analysis project Ga0315915, IMG submission 207738) | Medicago polymorpha root nodule microbial communities from Los Angeles, California, United States - branched nodules | ecosystem: Host-associated > Plants > Roots > Nodule | place: USA... | reverse complement strand
AAGTAAAATTTATATTGCCCTTCCTTATGAGATGCTTGAATTACAACCCCCCTGAAAAGATATATTTCGCTATTAGATGGGTTGTTTCATATTTTATATCTATTTTAATTTTATTTTTACTCCCCAAACACAAGCAAACCAAACCAAATGCATGAGGAAGCACCTAGATTTGTCGCCACCAGAAATAGTACGAAACTGATTAAAATGGTCCGCAGAGTAAACACATAGCCAGTTGCGCACGATATGCCAAATCTGATCTAATAAGGGACAACACAGAAAAAGATGGTTTTCTGTTTCCCGAAAACCGCAACCAGCCACACACATCTGAGCCTCAGATGAGATAATGCCTCGACAATACAGATTTGATTTAGTAGGCTAACGAAGTCAAAACAACTGCCAAGTGAACACAATAACCTTCAAAGGAACTTCCTTCCTCCATAAAAGAGCCTCGGAAGCATGTACACTGGGAAGCGGCCTTGTAGTGAGAAGCCGGTACGCCCCTCTAACTGTGTACCCAACAACCGGGTCTGGAATCCACCTCCACACGTCGCTGCTGTCAACCTGTAACATAGCAGACGATAACAAATTCCTACGCTCCAATAACAACTCCTTCTCCCAAACCCAAAGACTCCGCCGCTACTTCCAAGCCTCTCCCCCAGCCTCCCACCCCTAGCATACATCTGCGCTACCGTACACAATTTATCCTCGCATAAATCATATAACCTACGAAAACGAAAACTAAAGGGTACATCACCAACCCACCTTTCCACCCACAAAAGCGCGTTAGCACCATTGTCTACATGAAGTTGTAAGTTATTGGGAAACCAGCTACCTAGCACACCATCACCATCCCTGATGCCAACAACATCCTTCCACCACACCGAGCCCTCACGCCCCCTAGCCAATAGCTGTCCCCTCTCTACACCGTAACGGGCGGCCATAAGTCAAAACAAAACCTCTCTCTGTCCACCAACATCCTCCAACACCATTTCCCCAACAATGCCTCATTTAAATCTCTAATTCTCCTTACCCCCCAAACCACCAACCTCCTTATTCACACAAATGGACTCCCAATCAATCCAAGATATTTTTCTATTTTCCTCATCCCCACCCTAAAAAAAACGAAGTAAAAGAGAATCAATAGAAGCATCTTGAGAATAGGAGTAAGTGAGATATTGATGTTGTTGCAAGAGAAATTGTTCATGAAGTCCTTTTATTATCCAATTTAGAGATAACCGAAGCTTTAACTATGCGGGAAGGATTTGGAATTACAAAATTTTTGTGTTTCCTTTATCTTGTAGCAGAGTCAAATGCTTCAAACATAGTTCTGACGTTGAAAGTTCATTAACAATCATCTTATATAATTCTGACATTTTCTTGTAAATTTCTGCCTCACATAACTATTTATTAAAAGTTGTGACATTTTCTTATAAACATGACCAAAATTTTATTTGAAGATATTCTTATAATAATAAAATATTTGCAAAAACGTCATTGCCTTACTTTTTTTTTTTAACACGAATATCACCGCACCCTCTTAAAATTGGATCGTTTTAATTCCCTTTTTTGCACCAGTGGTAGGTGCACCTTTATAAACTCTCAATATATTTTACTTCTTTTTACGTGGGATTTGGATCTCCTGAAAAATATGAACCAAAAAACCATGAAGGAAGTACGCAAAGAACTCATTGCAAGAAAGGGACAAAGTGGAAGGGCAGCAAGAAAACAAACAGAAGAGTATTAAATTATTAATCTAACAAGACAAGCCAATTTCCAAATGAATATCCTATTCCGCCAAAAGCATGCCAACCAAATTCGACATTCAAACCTAACCAGAAGATAAATATTGCCAACCTAACCTAAAATTTAATTGGATTATTTTAAAAAATCATCCAGAAACGGTCACCGTTCTATGCATATGAATGCATCAGCATATATTAAATATTGTCATAATTTTTATGGTTCCTCCTAGCACAAGGCGTACCACGAAAAGAACAAAGTCACAAACATATTTACAGAGAAAATGGAACCAAAATATATAACATAAAAAACAGAGAAAGAGGTAGCATTAGCTTATGCCCAACATAATGATCAGATTAAGCCACCATCCATGATGGTTGACAACGAGATCGGGAAGTTTCGCTTTCAACCACGTAAATGAAAGAGACTTAATCTTGTCATAAATTTGGAGCTTTAGGCTATGAAGGTGGACTAAAAAGGTTATATAAATGATCTTGTATGTTTCTTTATTATTTTCATATCATTCAATAATTTTTAAATTAAATAGATAGAAAACCTCATTTCTTGTCCTCTTATACGTTTATGAGAACTTATCCTTTCAGGCGTTGAGTGAGATATGCATGGTTCTTAATGAAGCATTCACATAGATAGATGATACAACAATGATTCAAATATATCGATATCAATAATAATTTAAAAAATAAATTAATTGAATGTAATCACACATATGAATGTAATTAGGTTTTTTATGTATGCCAGATATCAGATAAATCTTCAATTAGGTTTTTTATGCTACAAAGATGGTTCTTTTAAATGAGAAACATAATTCGTTAAACAAAACCTGACACTAATATTGCCAATCAATGTTTTTAAGATCACATGGGAGTCCTTCAAAAAAAAAAAAGAAAAGATCACATGGGAGATTGAACCAGGGAAGGTTGATCCATGATTTTTGTTAAGAATATAAATACGAACTAATCAAGGTATATAACATGTTCATTCTCCTTCCAAAAAATGTTCATTAGAGCCCTGAAGCTCATTTGTAAAAAGGTTTTTTTTAATACCTAAAACAAGGATTTTTTTTAGCGCTTAATAGTTAGGTCGGTAGTGTTAGTGCGACCAAATTATATTTCTAATGTAAATAACCATTGCAATCATCGGCTTAAAAAAAAAAAAAAAGATCATTGCAATCATCATTTCCTTCTACGGCTCTATATAAACAACAAAGTATTTCTAAAAGATAAAATGATTCCTATTTTATAGAATTAATTTCTAGAACATTCTCCCGCTATATAAAAATTTGCTCCATAATTATTTCTTCTCTTTTTAAAAAATGAGAAACAAGTTAACTTAATTGGTTGTGGTGGTGCGATGGGTTTTTTCTCCCCACACCATCGGCGGCCCTTTTCCTGGCCATCGTTACTTTTTTTTCCAGATCAACATGCTTCCGTCGGATCCAAGTTTTGATGGTTCGATTCGTCAGATCTTGTGGTTCCGTCGAAAGACTGTTTGTTTTAGGTTCGAGGCGGCGGTGCTAGATGGAGGCGTCGTTGCTTGTGTCGCCGGTTGTAGTTTCAGCAGATCCGGTCCTTCCGACAGTTTTCTTTGTTGCAGGTTTCTTATTGCACTACTAGAAAAAGCAAAATTAGCGAGGGAAATTAGTGACGGAAAAAATGAAATTCCTCACAAATTTCTTGGTCAAAAAATTTAGTGACGGAATTAGAGAGGGATTTCACGTTTTCCCTCACTAAATATCCCTCACTAATTTTTGTTTTTTTAGTAGTGTTGGTTGTTGTAACCTTGTTACCTCTCCTCCCAGCGCGATTAAACCTCCTTCGGTCTCTCTTTATTGCTTGGTTGTCGCAAGGTTCGTGGTGGGTGAGGGTGGTTCCGCGGTGGTCGTTGGCTGTCTGCAACTGGTGTGGCATATTGTGTTAATTTTTGGCCGCCGGCGGGCTTCAGTTGTGTGGGTCTCCGACTTTTGATGTTTTTGGTGTTTTGTTTGTTTAGATGTTGCCGGTTGTTTTTGTTTGGGGTTCGTCAAATTTTTTTCGTCGGCGGGAGGTTTGTTTTTGTGGGTCTCCGACTTTTGTTTTATGTTCTTTATTTTGTTTTGTTGCTGTTTTTTGTTGGATAGTTGTTGTTGGGTGGTGGTGTTCCCTGGTCATGTCCATCTATTTCCAGATGTTGCTTGAAAGGGTTAGGTACATAGATGCTCCTTGTTGACGCTAGTAGTTGCTTATTGTACCTACGAGACTGTTCCTGCTGCAGTTGCTTCTCGCACTGTTGGTGGTTTGTTGTGGCTGGGTCGCTGGTGGTGTTGGTGGTGGGTTGATCGCCGTTGTCGAGTTACCTTTGTGTTGGGGATTTTGGTTACTGTTCCTTCTTTCTAGTCGTCCAAGCTTCTGTACGCTTTCCCAACCTCCCCCACATTGTCGGTTTTTGATCGGCAACGTCCTTTAGGTCTGCAAAGGGTCGTGCAATTGTGGTGGATCCAGTCTCTGGATGATTGGAGTTTTTTCTCCTCCGCGAAGAAAGACGGTACCGTGGTCCAGAGGGTGACGATGAATAGGTGTTTGTGGCGGTGCTTGTGGGTGTTGATTTTATGGCTTGTTTTGGTTTGTTTATGTTCGAGCTGGATCGATTTGCGCTGCTATTCCACCTCTTTTTTGTCTTTCGAATTTGACATCGGGATATTGGTGGGCCGAGTTTTGAACAGGTTTAGGTGTCTGCTTTGGTAGTTCGTGAGTTGAGGGGTGCCTTTTTTTATTTGTGTCGGGAGTTTGGTGGGGCGATCACTTTTGATTCGAGATCGAGAGCCAGTTTCTTTGACTCAAGTTCTTTTAGGCTTTTTTGCTGTCTCCTATGACATACCAGAAGTTGAGTGGTGGTCGAATCTGATCGTTTTAAGCAACAAATCATTGTCAACTGCTTTATTGAACTCCGTTGTTGGCAATGGATAATTGACGGTGATGTTGATTTTTCGCTGGGTGTTTTGGTGTATTTTTATTTTTCTTTTTGGTGTAGTACTTGGGATCTAATCCCCTATTTATATATAATATATTTTGCCATTCAAAAAAAAATTGGTTGTCGTTGTTGTTGTCAAAGGTGTAACATAGCGAAAAGGTTGGATTTCAAAATATTATTATTCTGGACTGCCTCAAAGCTCCAAATTCCATACACATAAAGTCCAAAAACATTTTGCCCCAAATATACCCGCTAGAACAAGACATGCAACCTTAGACCCTTTCATCTCGTGAATGCCTATCAATTAGTCAAAAATCCCTCATTCCGTAAAGCTTCAACGACTTGTAGAAGACCCAATTAACTTGACATTGCTGATACATTGTTCAATAACGACCTCCTATCAACGGTCCAACGATTCCATATCTTTGCCTATAAAAGGCATTCTTCATCACAAATGCAAATTATCAAACTTTTATCCTTTCAATACCTATACCAGCATCAGAGTGCTTCCAGATACCCCTCTTAACTTGCATATAGACTATAGACACAAACCAACATTTCTGATCACTCTAGATGAATTATATATTTTTTGTACTCTATCAATTTAGACGATTTTTTAAGTTCAATTATTGACTTTAAACTATTTTCAATTATGAAATTAATCTCCACAAAATCATTCTCGTCCGTATGTAAAAAGTGACCGATGAATTAACTTAATATATGGAAAATAGTTTAGAAAATCTTTATTTCTTTTTGTTAAGGAGAAAAACTTTATTTCTATAGTTAACGGATCAAATAGCATAGATAATATTAACATAAAATTAAATTTTCAATTTAAACTTCTTAACAAGTACCTTCCGGACAAAGACACTTAGCATTCTTTTATACGTGGAATACACAATTCCAAGATAAAATGTCTACTCTAAACTTCTTACCAAATACCTATGAAACATTGTTAGTGTTTCCTTTGATTTAAAAAGCAAATTAAATGTTGACTCATACTCATACCACCAAAGCATACAGAAGAAGAATATTCATAACTTGAATTGATAGGCGCACCAAAGTTGGAATGGGGAATAAAATCAGTGTAACAAAATTCTCGTGGCTTAGATGGGACAGCCAATGAGGTGTGTTGGGTTGGCATATATTTTTCACATTTTTTTTAGCACAATACTATTTTTAACTTTTCACACATTCCCTAAACTTTTATTTCAACATATAGATCTTGTTACGTGTAATCAAATCGTTCACAAGAATTATCTAAATATACTTTAACTACATAAACAATTAAAAGAAGAATAAATGGGAAAGTTTTTTAAGAGGTTGGATTTGTTTGACCATCAAATATTGAACATAGACATAATGATAGTTTGCTAGTGGGTTGGAAGATGGCAAGGCTTGTTGAGAGGTCCACACATTTCATTCCACTTTGTTTTTCAATCCTTTCTGGCGTTTGTGAAGGATTTGCAAGAAATTATGCCTTCCCATTTCACGACATATTCCTTTACTCATCTCCTTATGGGTTACATTTGCTCATTGATTCAACTTCCACCAGTGTGACAAGATGAGAGGAATGGAGTACCACATACACTTTTTATTTACTCCAAGGGATCGAATGAAACTGAGACTCAATCCCTTAACATGTCAGATACAAGATCAGTTATGTTACACTAAGCCAAAACACCATTAAAGTGTTATTTGAATCATAGGTTAAGAGACTTTTACCCCTCCTGTCATATACGAGAAATTTTGTTTACCCCCATAATTTTTTTTTTTGGAGACCCTTCTTGTAATTTAAAAATTCTTTGATTTTGAACCCTCAATGCATATGACTGTGCATATTCGCTCATGTGACACATAACTAAATTTTTTTTATATGGCAAAGGGTAAAAGCCTATTAACTCATAAATTTCTACACAATCATATGCACTGAAGGTCCAAAACCAAAGAATCTTTAAATTACAATGATGATCTCCATTTTTTTTACAGGGAGGTAAACCAACTTTCACCTATATGGCATGGGATAAAAGCCTATTAACCTTTGAATCGTTGAATGAGATAATTGAAAATTCAAAAGAAATGAAAACACTTTGGAAAAACAAGAAACTGCTATTTGTAGAATTAGCAAAACGCACGTCCATTACCCCCCACCGCGATTCAAAACAGACCAAACAGCTTAAATGTTTCTATTATTTTTGTTGGTTTTGAATGATTTTTTTTTCTATTCTTAAACTTTATTGGATTATTTATATGACATTCAAAAAGAGGGACCAATTTTAATATATGAAAATTGAAAGACAATTTAAAAATGAAAAAATTTATAGTGACCAATTTGCAACTTTAAAATTATTATAGGGGTTAATTTATAAAGTTTGAAAATATAGGGACCAATGCCTAAATTTTTGAAAAAAATAAGAATAAATTTGCATAATTTAAGAAAATTAGGGTTAAATATGTTTTTGGTCCCTATAAAATTGGGAACTTCTAAGTTTAATCCTTACTTAATTTTAATAGGTTTTTTAGTCCCTACAAAAAAGAATTACTTCTAATTTTAGTCCTTATTACAACAAAGTTTGTTTAATTATCCTTAAACTCTTAAATTTTTGAATGATTTTTTCGAGACAAGTTTAGAACACGATGAAAGGTTCATTTATTAAAATATAATTTTTTAACATGAAACGAATTAAATATGAATTTTTTAAAACGGTAAAAGTTAAAGATAAAATTAACAAAATCTGGACGTAGAAATCAAATTTTGCGACAATTTTTCGCAGATGAACTTTTAGTAATGCTCTTAATGCGTCTGTAAAAAATTGTTCAAAAACTCAAGAATTTAAGCAGAAGTTAAACAAATTTGAATTGAGGAGGGACTAATACTGAGTGTAGAAATTTTTTTTAGGGACTAAAAGAACTATTAAAATTAAGTAAGGACTAAACTTGAAAGGTCCCAATTTTATAGGGATCAAAAACATATTTAACCCAAAAAATTATTAGGACCAATCGAAGATTCACAGTAAAGAAGAACTTTCAATTTTTGTTTTTGTTTTTAGGAGGTATTTGAAATTTCTTAAATATAATTTCTTTTTATCAAATAACCTAGTGGTAGAAATTTTACCTTTAAGATCAATAATTGAGAAAACCAAAATTTGAACCCGTTCGTGCATATTCCAATGCAACTTTCCTGCCAATTGAGTCATGCTTTTGGGGACTTCTTTAACAAAGTAATTCATAAAATCTCATTGTTTTGAAAAATCTTCAAATTTATGATTTAAACAATAAAATTGAATATTTCCTAAAATTAGTTGCCTCATAAAATCCTGTCATCCAAACACACCCGCAAACTTAATATTTTTTTCTTCAGTTTTTCATAGATTCTTTCCACCGTAAATAATCTTATTCAAAGGACTGTCAGACACTAAATATAGTCATCATCGACGAATTCCAACCTACGCTAGTCTTTTTATTCGAACACTCTTATAAATGAACTTTTCATTGTGTGCATGTAATAAAAGGTAAAAAATCGAATTTATTTTTGAAATTTGAAATCGAGACAAGATGATATAATGGGCATGTATGTGTTTTGTCTCTGCTGCCACTGTGCCTCTAAAAGGAATATGAGTTGACATGTTATTGTGATGTATCTTTGAGTAATTGGCAAAAGGAAAGGGACATTGGGACTCAAGTAACTAAACATGTGATAGGGGACCTTTTTTGTTGATGAGATAAAACAGCGCTGACCAAGTTGGAAAAGGGAAGCAAATAAGGTTCACAAACTTTCCACATCCACCAGGAATAAGGGTCATGATTGGCTATGTAGAAGTTAAAGATTACATTTAATAAAGTGGCAGACCACAATATATAGTATAGTTAATATGAGTGATCTAAAAGCATGTAACACATTTTAGAGGATGCTTCATGTCTGTGACCATCAATTACTCAAAGCCAAAAAGAACTAGAGCCTCAAAATATATCAAGCATGCATTTGAACCACAATTTGAAAAAGAGTTATAACATACCATATTTGACACTCTTCTTTTATAGCCCAAACAAAAATTAGGGACATGATTTTTGAAATAACAAAACAATCCACAAAAAAGATGGCAAGTGTAAAACAACTTTCTTGAAACAAACACATGATATTATAAAATTCTTCCTCTTTCTAATTGTGTTAATTATCAACTACAAAATTTACTTTATCTTCCAAAGTTATGAAGGGTACTATTTGCCCTAATTTTGGTTAGATTAAAATCATAGAATTAAACTCAAGTGATTAATAAACTTCAGTTAAAAGCAAATTAATCGGGATAACTCAAGTTTGAATTATGGCTATAACAATTTTTTTTTTATCAAACTTTACTTATCTGAGGGGTAACTTTGGCATAACTAGTAAAATTGTTGTCATGTGTGACTGAATGTCACGGTTTCAAGTCCTGGAAACAACCTCTTGTGTAAAAAACAGGGTAAGACTACGTCCAATACACCAAAAATGGTGGAACTCCTTCCCAGACCCTGCGTACACGGTAGCTTTAGTGCACCGGGTTACCCTTTTAAACTTGACTTTTTACCATTTCTTTAGGAATGAATGAGTTAAGAAAAAAACACAATTAATAATATGGTATGCTTGAATATACATTCAATTGATTATAGAAAGTGAAGATAGTGTATATTGACCTGATCACAACCTGGCGAGTGGAAGACTCGTATATTGTAGATCATGAAAAAGAGAACAAACCCATGTGATAAACATGTATGAGTTATTATGGGCCGAGTAACTTGGGACCAGTCTAGTTAGGACTGATTATGATCCAGCAGATATCTACAAGGGACGGTGGGAAAGATATACATACCATGCAAAGGGATTCTTGACTTACCAAAAATCAACTCGTGAGCTTCTACTTGCCAAGAAAAGTGCGATGAAAATTGACAACCTAGAGTCTATCAGCCAAATACCATGCAACTTACAAGGAAGTTTTCTATACTATAAACATATACAGTAATATGTAAGGATTTGACAACTATTTCTCAGCAATTCAGATAAGAAATGGATAATTTGTATCATTTATAGATTGGAATAACCCACTTGGGTTGTTCTGAATTCTGATGGTGTTGGTTTGAGACCTTGGAGCGTGATCTTCTCAACATATCAAGTTCGATTCTTCCCGATGCTATTTTCGGTGGGTTAGATTGACCTTTTCAAGAAAAAAGAGTTATCCCATGGTGCTTGTGCATGCTTGACCTTTTCCATATAAAATGCAAGGCTCATTGTCATAGCCAGAGGTATACCTTTTGAAACAACAACAATTGTGGTAGAAAAAGGAAACAATGCCATTATTTCCATAGCCTCAATACGAGAAAGATCACCTAAATAACTCAAACAGGAACCTGATATGGTTCACGTGCTAGATTAAGTATTTGATGTAGGATATTGTCAAACTCAACCAAAGCCACAATAAAACCATGTTTTTCAATGGAATTAGCCACAATAAAGGAGCCTTTGTTATGTGCAACGATAATGCACCACTGGATGCTATCAATGAGCATGATTCTTGGGGATTCTTTATACCAATTAGCTACTCCAACTTTCTCAATAAGCAGGAAAAAACTGTATTAACTTGGAAGTATTACATTTAGTCAGAGTTTTCCAAGTCCAATGTGCTCATATTCTACAATCTTATTTAGTATATGGACAAATAAGGATAACTTTATCCTAATATAGTAATATATACCAACCAACATTGTTACATTAGATCTATCTAGTACGAAATTTCACAAATATTAACTTGACATGGTGATCATGTACTGGATATATTCATACAGGTTTTGCAATGCCAAATAATAGAATGCTAATGAATGCCCTAACTCTTTAACGGTCTGTAATATTACGTTTTTATGGAAATTTATGCATTCAATATATGTATTGGAAATTCAAGTATTTGATTTTTTTAATAAATATTTTATTAATTAAAAATTCTAAAAGAGTACTCTTAGGAGACTCATTAGCAAAACTCATACATTTATATATGTTTAGCAAATATATTGAGAAGGTAATATCCGGCTAATATGCATTATATGCAAGGGAAAAAAAAATATGTTACTGAATTAACAGAGGTTTACCACAATGATATCAAGTTACATCACAGACGACGACTAATCCCTCAAGGTAACTGAAATTCAGATTTACTGCTGCAAACATATGTTTTTACATATGCACTAGTCAGAGATGGAACCATGAATTAAATGGTTAAGAAACTCAAACATCTACCACTTATGTTGTGCTACACAATATTTAGAGCAGGTTTTGTTGAATTATATATTTCTTTTGGATATTGTTGAACAATATATATATTTTTATGAAATAAAGTTTATACGAGTTGGGCTTCGAGGGCTCACCATGATCATGACATGCCTCAAGGCTCAATGAACATTAATATGAGAGAACTTATAGATCATTCATAAAAGAGGTTCTCACGCTGACAGCAGGAGTTGAACTTAGAACCTTACGAGTGAGTCAATGGATCCAACCTTCGCCGACATTGAACTATATATTTAAAACCATAAATATAGTTATCTATTAATATTCTAGTTATTATTTTCCCAGGATACAGGAGAATACAAAATGCAAACACCAAAAAATGCACTAACCTAATCTATTTCCTTGCATAAGCAAACTAGCTGAAGTGATCGTTGCCATTAAAATCCAATTTCACGAATCACTATATTGATCCTCCATATCTTGTGAATAATGTTAATTTGACAAACAACAGTCTGGAAAATTTGGGAGGCGAGGAATAGAAATATCTTTTTCGGTAAGAATCTGAAGATTGAGTAATTAGTCGATGGCCTAAGAGTTACCTCTTGGAGGTGGCTTCTAGCTAGGAGAGAATGGAGGGACCTTGCATGTATGTATTTTGAGTGGTTTTCGAATCGGTTACTTTGCCTTCTTGTTTAGGTGTTCTTTTTATTTTTTGTTGGGTCGAGTACCCCTTGTACTTCTATCATTTAATTATATATAATTATTTTTCACGTTAAAAAAAAATATCATTGAAGATTGTGTGTTCGGACTACAAATTTCAAGTGAAGCTTCTATTATTTTTGCAGTATGATCAACTCTAGAGATTTTTGTTCAGTTTACTATTAAAATGGATTTATACAGAGCAGGTTATAGCAAAGAAACACTATTGTATAGGTGAAATTAGTGTTAAATAAAATACAAAATTGGGTTGACTATGAACTTTAATATTCTATAATCCAACCAATAAGGCATACTAAAAAAATAGCATGCACACAATCAACCTGATCAGATTGAACACAGAGCATACAATTTTAATGTGTTTGCTTAACAAATGAATGAATTAAACTAAAATTCATTTCAACTGGAAAATTGATGCATAGCGTTCCAGGTGCTATTTCTATGCTCGCAAATCGGGGTTGCTTATGTATTAAGAAAGTTAAATCAAGCAAATAAGTACAGCAGCTCCTATATTATTGCACCCTTTATTTGCTCAACATTTAAGATGCATTAAGAAACCATGCATGTACCAACCATTGTATAAACAAACTACAGATCTAGAGCTGAATAAGTTGAATATGTTGTTAATCTTAATATGTATTTGTTTTGTTAGTATTATACTATTTTCCTTCTGTGTTGGAGTAGAACATTACTATGTTATTGATGCTAACAACTGTTATACTATGTAATGTATGAGACTATTAATCGCTTTTCTCAACTTTCTCCTTTATGAATTAACTAACCTGTGCCAATTCATCTCTGAATTTACTAAATATGGTTCTAGTATAAATAGTTGCACCATGCTCTTCAATTTTTTATCCAACACTTAAGATACAAGATCGTTATCTCGATTCTAAATGTCTTTTCTCTTTCTCGTGGTGACTATTAAGTACCTTGTCAATTTAAATTTAACAATCTTCTTCAAAGTACTATTGAAAAAAGAATCCATTATATTCTCCTCTACGTACCAGTAATGAGATTTGCTTTGTGTGTCAGGTGCTACTTTAATCAAAAGACTTAAATTTTCAAATTGTTGAATGCAAATTGATTCTATCAAGAGGTTCTCATAAATTAATGCTAGTTTAGCTGTAACATAATTAGGTATAGAAATTTTGTCTAAGTCTAACCAAGAAACATGCTGTCATGTACTCAAGGAAACTTCCATATTAGTAAAATATTGAGTGGAAAAATGATAGACTGAATAAATCAATGAACAGAGCTTTATGAACATAGCTTCTTTAACAGGTATTTTGTCTGCTGAAGACAAGTCTACCAACAAGAGCTCGTTTATGACATTCTCTGCCAATTTAGCTCAAAAAATTTACGCAAATAATTAGATTCTTTTTCATTTAGTATGAACTATGAACATGCAGAACTTTTGGAACATTCCTCTTTAACAAGTCCTTGTGATTTGCCTGCAATTATGATTATGTGACTGAATTAGAAAATAGAAACTACCAAAAAGAAATAAAAATGACCGAGAACATTTCATATCCGAATGCAATTTTGCCAAACATGGTCGTCAGCCACAACCTTGAGTTATGTGTTTTCCCAACTGAAACCTTCTTTGCCAAGGAGGCAATTTGTACAGCTCTAATGCATCCTTAGGACATTGAATCGGTTTTTTAACACAACCTTATCGTAATGACATCCAAATCTATCATTAAATGACTCTGCCATGTCTCCCCTCTTGCCTCGTGAAGGTGCGGCCAACCTTGTTCCCTTTACACACCTGGTGCAACATAAGCCAACAAAAACTTAGTCCATCATTGGAGACCAGTCAATTTTACTTTGACTTGGAGTAGGGGGAGTGTCATCATCCACTCCTTTACTGGTGCTAGCATCCAGTTCTTTTGAAGAATTTTCTGAGTAAAAGGTAAAATCATTCAAACATAATGAAATATGCCTATTGACTATTGTATGCAAGAAATTTCTTATAAAATATTAATAATGAAACATGCATATTGTATGCAAGAAATTTCTCTATAAAATAATATTTAATGAACAACGCATTTGTTTTTACCTTCATATTCGAAACCTTCGTCAAAATATGATAAGCTTTATCTCCCATCAGCAACTACATATCCATAGATTATGCATAAATCATTTTAACATGGGGAAACTTTTTTTTTTCTTTCTGAAAAAATTGAGCATCGGGGTGAACCTACTGGCCATAGAGTATTTGAAGTATTTGACGACAGTGTGTAGTGCCATAATATACGCTTCCCGGGTTTTAGCATTAGATGTGATCATGTTTAGTGTCTTATCCCATTGGAATCCATCTTGACTAACCATCGCTTTTATTTCACATTATTGTTTCTTGAATTGTTTGTAAAGGTTCTTCAACACATCTACATCATTCTTGAACCCAAATTTGTTGTTAAATTGTTCAGTCATGTCTGCCCAAGCTAATATGGTAAACACTTTGCCAGTTTTGTTGCCTTTGTGAACATGAGACGCAATTTTTTTTCATAAGCTACCATTAAGAACTTATGAACACGTCTTGTTGATTTAATAAGCTCTCTCAAACAATCTCACAAGTGATTATGGTAGTATATGAGATCAATAAGAAAATCCAAATAGACCCTAAGTCAAATTATAGCAACTCTTGCTCCTAATTGATTGGTACCTCAATCCTGGGAGCACATTATCACAATGACCTTAATCCTAACTCCGTGCCTGGCTCAAGAATAATACTAAGACAAAATTTAGAAAAGAGAGGTTCTCCCTTGTAGCTATATATCCTCGTAATTGCAACATTACATCAACCCTAATACCTTCCTTTCCCTTAGAAATCAATTTCATTTCATGCCTCAGTACACTCTCGTCAAGTATTAAATTGAAAGTGTTTCGTGACTTAGGTTATAAGATTGAATTTTTATAAGCCAAATGAAGAATACAAAGAAAAATGTCATTCATAAAACCGTATATTTCACTCTTCCCAAACAATTTTAAGAATGATGAATGAAAGAGAGAACCATATATTCAACAAGTTTCCATGTTCAAGTGAAAAAAAAGTCAATGATACAGACACCTAGATCAAGAACATTCAAGCTCAATTGCTCAGTACCCATTTTGCGAAATCTTAAAAATAGTTGTAATAAAAGTAAGAAATCCCTGCAGAGTAGGCCACAATGTACACTTCAGCAAAGTTTCATACACAAAACTGCAGTCCTATATGGGCAACAAAATTCATACCAATTAGTACTTACTATTTAGAAAAAAAAGAATTAGTAATTACTACTTAGAAAAAAAGAATATTTCACATAACCGAGAAAATCCCTCAAAGCTGCATAGATAAGTTTGAAAGAAACCCTTCGATACAGTGCTAGAATTGTAAGCGCAGGTCTCATACGAAATTTTAGAATTACTGTCATCTAATCGGGGAGACAGTAAGATTGTTGAAAACCCTATCAGGTGACTCAACACCCAGCAGCTATATAATTCTCCGAATATAGAGTACAAAATACCTAAATCTTGAACATACACACTCAACAGTTCAAACTTGAAGAAAACAAGAAAATGAGAGAAAATTCAAAATCAAATCTCTAGATGAGAAAACCAACAAGTCAACATCTTACAAACACAAATCACAAAAACAAATGCAACCCACACGAAAATCAAACAAGAAATTACGAAAACATGAAATTCAAATTATCCTAAAATTGAACTGTCAAAGAAGGGGGCAAAACAATCTTTTTGTCCAACCCGATGGAGCAGGCAACAACAAAGGATCCTCTCCTGCACCTCCATCTCCTCCCTGCACAATCTCGGCAAATCCAATCCTTGGCTTCCATTCTACATCCATCAATATATTACTAGATTTAACATCCAGTGCTTAACAAGTCTCCCACACCATCTGAGTCTTCTTTTATAGGTATGCAACCTGTCCCTCAATCTCCCATTTGGTAACAACACATAAACAAGCAAACTACTCAAAGGAAATTTATTTAAGGGCAAAAGAAAAGTGATAAACATTCAATGTGATAACAAATTTTCACTGGTTAGTGTACTGCTAAATCATTGATTAATTAAAAAAAGTCATGCCTATTAATATTTTTCTTCTTTCCGAACGTGGAATTAAATAATGGAATGAATCCTAACATTACAAGTAGAGTTCACTCATAGTTAACAGTTGTCAACCAACTACAGTATGTCCTAATCAAATCAATGAGCTATCACTACTAGAAACTCTCTATTTTCCTGCGGATTTTTGTGCGGAAAGTAATCCGCAGGAATACCTGAGGATTTTGCTGCGGTTTACGTAAGTCATGAGAAGTTTCCTGCGAATTCCAATGCCGCTGATAAAGCCGCAGGTAACGTTTATTTAGCTGAGGATTTTCCTGCGAAATATTCTCGAATATTATTTCAACGTTTCCTTAGGAAATTCCGCAGGTATTGTTGCGGATTTTACTGCGGTTTTTAATATGGCTTTTCCTGTGGATTTTTCTGCGGTTTGATTATTTTGTTTTTTTCCTTATATTTATTGAATTTTGAATTTCTTAATTTTAGATATCAAATGTGGACCCTATAATTTTAGATTTAAGTCCAGATCAACACATATTCAAATAAAATGTCAAATTGTTAGTGTCGATTGTAATTAATATCATTTTTGTTCATATTCAATGTTAAAATATTTTAACCCACTTGGATTGGCTTAGTGGTATAGGTTTGAGAATTTGAGGGAGCTGGTTTAGCTTCTTAAAAAAAATGTTAAAATATTTTGATTCTTTTAAAGAAAATATGTTAAAATATATTGATAAATAACATAACATTAGTCCACAAATATTAACAAAAAGACTTAAAAATTGTATGTGAAATAGAATACCATCATATTTATTGTGTATGTGCAAAGTAAATTTAATTAACACTACCAAAAAAAATTGAAATTTAAATAAAATAAGAGTTTTTATTGGTAAATTTTTTTAGAGTGTTTTTATAAAATTAAAATATTTTATAAAAAATAAAATTG
>Ga0315915_1004942_pt1 | contig 16692 bp, 11 predicted proteins | sample MpolbnodulesMG_FD_207738 | JGI IMG/M metagenome (GOLD analysis project Ga0315915, IMG submission 207738) | Medicago polymorpha root nodule microbial communities from Los Angeles, California, United States - branched nodules | ecosystem: Host-associated > Plants > Roots > Nodule | place: USA... | reverse complement strand
TAGTGACGGAAAAAATGAAATTCCTCACAAATTCCTTGGTCACAAAATTTAGTGACGGAATTAGAGAGGGATTTCACGTTTTCCCTCACTAAATATCCCTCACTAATTTTTGTTTTTTTAGTAGTGTAGAGGGTTAGCAAAAAAAATGAGATATATCATTGTGGTTAATTTTATTTAAAATGTGTTGTGGAAATAACCATATTTATATATTTTATGAAATATGAGACAATTTAAAATAACATGAAGTATAAAACTAATGATATTAGTTATCAATTAATCTAGTAATATGGTAAAAAAATATACATTTTTTTAGTAGTAAAAATAAACATTTTAATTAGATTAATTAAGGGGACCATGACCTAACAATACTTGATGAAACATTTTAATATACTAAAAATAAAAATTGAAAATGTGGGGGGGGCTATAGGGGCCACTGATTTGGATGAAGAAGTGGTGTTATTCCTTGTATATATGATTGCTCTTTTGAATATCAACTTTTCTTTTTATATATGGAGATTTAAATACCAGAAGTTGACACAAGGCACCGTAGTCCGAGTACATTTTTAAGGTTCCTGATTTATATTTAATTCTTTCTCACTCCAACACAGTAAAATTGGGTATTTGCGGTGTCAAAATTTTTTGTTCAATAGTTCAAGTATTAGTTCGGATGAATTTTTTATGTAATGCTAGTACTTATGATTGTAAGCTATGATATAATAATGTAATGGAAAAACATGATTTCAATGGAGAGGAGTGGATGAGAATGAGATTGGAAAGAATTTTAAGGTGTATGTATAGAATATTTTTATGTTTTATACTAGTCTTTGGATTGCACCACATGCAGGTTTTGTGTCTTTTAATATTGGTGTGGGTTTTGTCGTTGATAAGGTATTACTGGTCTTGGTTCAATGGCTCCTATATTAGCCATTGGGGACGATTATGGATTTTTGGTTGGCTAGGTCAGCTTGGGCCATGCTTGTCTCAACCTTCAAATTTTAATGGGAAATGGCTCCTCTTCCATCTGATTTTGTTCTTTCCCGTTAAAATAGTCGAGCGTGAGTTAACTCACGCATGTGTATTTTTCAGCGGAGATGAGCAAAAACAGATGAGAGATGAGCAATTCTCTTTTAATGGGGTAACGATCATATTTGGCTTCTCTAGTGTGATTATTTTGTTTTGACAACTCTAGTGTATTTTTTAGCTTGACTAAATGGTTCAAATGTCAATGCCCCTAGAATTGACTCAACAAAGTATGACTATGGGCATGTTTGTTTAAGATTTTCAAAAAGTCTTATTTAATGTTTTAGTTATGTTTGTGTGTAAGTTTCTTTGGTTTATTTTTTTTTTTTGTTCAAAGTTTCTTTGAAAATTTATTTTGCCAAAAACTGATTTTTCAAAACAAAAAATGCATTTTTTTTTCATAGTAAAGAGACGTATAAGATCTCTTTTCATAATTAAAAAATATTTAGATATTCTTTTGAAGAAATTAATTTTAATAGAAGATACAAATATATCATCTCTTAGCATAATTTTAAACAAAAGCCAAATAATAAATTTTTCTTAAATGTCACTAAAAAAATATTCTAAACTATTTTATTTTTTTTGAAAGAAAAATTACTCTAAACTATTAATATCAAAAATATATTATAAACAAGATTATACTTAAACATAATTAAATTAAAATATGAATTTTTTTAAAAAAATAATTTTAAGCAAACCAGCCATTTATCATTAAAGTGTTATATGATTCTTTTTTCAATATTTTAAATAAACCACATATAAAAGAGTTCAAAGGATCATGTCATTGGGTCTATGGACATTGTATTTAAGAAGATTGATTTTGTCATCTAAAAAAGATTAGCGGTGCAACTCTTTGTCCTATTGCCTTCCATTTATGTATAAACTATAATTTATATATAAAAGTTTATATTAAATATTCATAATTTTGGACCTCTTTTTGGTTTCAGTGTTTTAACCTTTTTGAATTGATGAAATCGCACCGCTTGGGTTTGCACCTAGCACAAGCGCAGTCCCTAATTTTCAAGTCCATCACCAAATTGCTTTGTTCCAATTGTGTCACTCCACTCTGTTCATTCAATTTCATGTGAGGTGCTAGTTTCATTCCACTCACATAGCCATTTCTTGTCTCATTTCACATTGAGTGCTAGTTCCATTGAGGGAAATTCATTCATATTTCAATTGATCATGTGACCGTGTTCAAACGTTTCAATTGACTGGTATGAAATCTGATCACTCTTACAGTTTTTGTCACGCCTTTTGATTGGCAGGCAGAGCTCTCAACCCCAACACAATCTCTTCAGCCGTGCTAGTGCAACCTCCTTCTTTTGCACAAGCTTTAACTGCATCACAAAATTCTTGCTCAAATGACAATTTACCTCAACCATCCATCATAGGTGAGGTGGTCTTGTCCACAGCCGCTCGGGTGCAGCCTCCAAAAGTCGCGATTTCAAATGCATCTGCACCGATTACCTTTGCCCAGGCCCTAACCACTTCGCAGAATACCTCAACGAACGATAATTTACCACAACCGTCAAACCGAGGAGTGGCAGTAAGTATCCGAATTTCTCAAGCACCTTATGAGAAGGGGGTCGAAGTATGTAAAAGGAACATTCATGGGAGGCTAGTCTTGAGTAAGGGGGATAAGTCGTACATTGCAAAGGACATCCAACTCAAGCTTCAAAAAGATTGGAAGACTACAATACCTTGGACACTATTGTCGTTAGGTAAGGGTTATTATGAATTCTTTTTTGCCTCCGAAACTGATTTATGCACTGTTTGGGCAATGAGAACGATTAATATGAAACCGAGGGTCTTACGACTTTTTGAATGGACAAAGGACTTCAATATGCATAACCAAAGAAACACTCATGCACAAGTCTGGATACGATTATTGGAATTGCCGCAAGAATATTGGATGAAACGTACACTCTGAGAAATCGCAAGTCCGGTTGGCACGGCCCTGGACATTGATACTCCTAGGTCCAAGAGAATTTTCGGCCACTATGCGAGGGTTTTAGTCGACATGGATTTTTCGAAGAAGCTGATCCATGAGATTATGGTCAAGAGGAAAGTTTTCTCTTTTTGTGTGGAGGTGGCCTATGAATGGCTTCTGGATTTTTGCTCCCATTGTTAGAACCTTGGTCAGGATGCTACTAATTGTCGTTGACTGTACCCCAGGAAGAAAAACATAGTTAATAAAGAGAAGGTTGTTAAGAGAAAGTCGCAAGTTCCAACTACAAAATTTGATTGGGTGCCAATTCAAGAGAATCCTTCCGACGTTGGTTCTTCCAAAGCCTTTGAAGTTCCTCCTCCAAAAGCACAGCTCACAATTGTCCCTACAGTTGAAGATGATGTAACTAATATGGTTCCACAACCACAGACACAACAAGCATCCGAATCCTTCAATTTTTCTTTGCAAAATGTGTCCGAAGAAATCCCTCACGGTGCCCTGCCCTAGCCCGGTGTTGGAATTGGCATCCCAAATAGTGCACATTGACATGCATTCGGATGTCGTGGAGCAATTATGTCTGGACTGTCGGGAGGAGAAGGTAGTTCCCCGGTTTCTGGATGTGACTACTACGCTCTTATCCTCGGCGGGGCATGAAAATGTGCATAGTTTGTATGTTGAATTGGTTTCCTCCGCTTCTGGTAGGGATGAGTCATTGATTCAACAATTTGTAGCGCACAATTTTTTTTAAAGAAGCTAAATTAGTCCACCCAAATTGACACCGGTGAGAATCGAACTTGAGACCTCGAAGAGGAGCACACTCCCAGGTCCCACTTTGTAGCACACAATGACGTGCAACATAGCTCTCTTCTCGGTCCTCTTATTGCCCGGTCCATCCCTATAGAGACAGAATTGGTATTTGAAATGGAGAGGCTAGATCAGAATGAACCCCGTGACTTGTAACACTGGCCGTAACTTCTGATGACCATGGTGAAAGGGTTTTAGTTGTTCATGAGTATACTCACAACAATCAATCATTCAACAAGACTTGGAATTATGGCGTCGCATCCGTGATTATGACAAAGCAAATGCTGAGATGCCTTTCACTCCAGTTTTATCTAAGAAGCAGAAACAACAAGTAAAAAAACAACTTCAGATTGAGAAGCCACTGTATAGAACCCGATCTAGGGGGTCCTTCTCCAATTGATTAATGCATGTTTTCAATTGGAATGCCCGCGGTTTTAGTAATGTAGACACGAAAATTGGAAAGTTTACTATTTTAAAATAAATTTAAATTTTCAAAAAATACAAAAAGTTTACTATTTTTAATTTAAAAAAACTATATTTCCAAAAATTATTTAATTTAATATTCCAAATCATATTAAATTAATAATTTTTTGCAATTTTATCCATAGTTTAAACGTTGCGGCTAATTGTTGATTTTATAACATTTCAAAATTATAAATTTATAAAATTTGAAATTTTCAAAAAAAATGCATTCCGGATTTTTGCCAAAAAACAAATCATAAATTTGAAAAGTTGACTTCTTTGATTGATATATGTCATTAGGCCCCTTCCATTTCTAACATGCCTCTCGAATTTTTGAAAATATCTCTATCGGTTCGTGACTCCCGAATAGTTTGGGAGTTAACTCTCGATTGCTCAAGATCAAGAATAATGACCTAATGCACACCGATACAAACTGAAACAAGACTAGAAAGCACCATTTCTTTTTCAATTCCATTTTTTTACACATTTTCTCTCTTATCCAACAGACCAAACCCCAACAAAATTCGTCAAGCTCAAACAACAAGTAATGGATCAAAATATGATTTTGAATTTGAATGTTGTTTAGTTATTTGGGTGGTTGTTGATCAATTACAAGGTTGATTTTACTGTGGATGTAGGTAGTTTAAATTGCAATGTGGTAATTTAAGAATAGAAATAACACAATAAAAAATTGTATCCTAGATTTGCCACCAAGTGAAATCTGACATTACTTCTAAAGGAAATTCCTCCCACCAAGTTAAAGTTTGAACATTGTATCCTAGATTTGCCATTTTATCAGCACAATGGTTTTCTTCTCTAAGGATATGAGAAGCAATGAAGTTCATATTTCTTGTAAAAATGCATACAGTAGCAAGGAACTGTGTTTATAGAGGAAATTGCTAGAATTACCAGTTTGGAATCAGTTTCCAGCCAGAGATTGTGTCGCCGTTTATAGAAAGAGATTTCAATTGCAAGCATAGCCGCCACTAGCTCAGCTCTAAATGCATTTACTATGCCTAAGTTGTACGTCAGCAAAACTACCCAAATAATCAACTTGACTAGATCTGTCTAAACATGCCTCCACAAGCTGTTCTCCCAAGCATTCTAGAAGATGCACCGTCTGAATTACATTTTATCCAATCTTGAATTGCAGGTTGCCACAAAACTTCTCTGATTGGCGGAGCTTTAGGGGGAAGAATCTTCAAATCAAAGGCTTTTAGTACAGCAAAATCAGAGATAGAATTATTGGAGCATTTGCTTGTACTGTTTCCAGATAAAGCCATATTTGAAATGATGTTCACAATTGAAGATTTCCAATGAATTGAGGTGTTGTTGAATCTGATCTGGTTTCTAGCATACGATATGGCACACACAATATTAATGATGGCTGATGAAATTATAGGAACATGAATGATGCTTGATAACCAGTTCCAAATGTGATAAGCATAGGAGCATTCAAAGAGAATATGGTTGCTAGTTACAGATGACTTGAGGCAGAAGTTACAGGTAGAGGGTAAGTTGCATCCTCTAAGCATAAGGTTGTCATCTATGGGAAGTTTGTTATGCATATATATCTCCACATCAACAGAGATTTAGAGGGTGGAATGCTGATGTTCCAAATTAATTTGGCTCATTGAAGATTGTTTCCATTAGTTCTTATATGTGTATAGGCAGACTTGAGGGATACCTGTCCAGAATCTTCTTGAAACTACAAAAGATCATCCTTTCTATGCTCCAAAGGGATGATAATGCTCTCAACAATATTCTTAAGAGATGGATATGCATGTTGCAGGGTTGAGGGGATATGCCACTAATTGTCTAGGATGTAGTCACTTACTTTTGACATAAGTTTGGATTGAATGTGCTTAGGTATATTATAAGTGTCTTCAAGTTTCTGTTCACACCAGTGATCCAACCAAAAGATGATGCTTTCCCCATTTCCAATTAACCAAGATGAGTTTTATTTAATCACGGTAAACTGATGTTTAATTTTACGCCATATTGAAGAAAAAATGTGATGTGCTATGATCCTTTGACCTCTCAGAACTCTGTGCTTCAAAAGAATGACCCATTGTTCATTTGAGTCAGAAAGGAGGAGAATTTGAGTTGACCTCTACAAATAGTGCCATGATGATGCATGTGTTTTGAAGAATTTTTATGTTAAGGAGGAGAATGAAGATGTGCATAGAGGGATAAACTCATGTCAAATGTAAATACAGTCTCATACAAGACAAATATTGATAAGAATTACAACAAAAACAAAAATAAGAAAGTTGAATTTCCAACTTGAAGTTTAAATTAGATGCACAAAAGATATTTTGTCAATAAGGATTTAAACATCTTTCGAAGATTATAAATAGAGGATGAATAAAAGTTTAGTATGAGAGTTCCCTATATTTAAATATATCCCATATAATTTCGTAAATACAATACAAAAAAAAAAACTCAACATTCTTTCAAAAAAAAAAACTCATCATTACGACTCCAAAAGTGGCAATGGGATAACATAATTAAAAGGATGGTTTCTACTAATATTATTAAGATGGCACTTTTTTTTAACTATAAACTCAATATATTAAACAACTAAATTAGCTTTGACAAAATCAGAAATATAAGGAGGATAATCCTCAACCCAAACATAATCGATAGAAGAAATAGCAAACTTAGCTGGTTTGTGAGTCACAACATTAGCATCATATGATTAAACATAAATGACTAAAATAAATTACTACGCCTTTTGCAATCAACAAGAATCACTCCAAAGCATGAATAGTCCAGAAAAGGAGAAACAATCCTCAAACCACAGTAAGAGATTCACTTTTAACTTGGACTTGAAGGAAACCCATGTATAAAAAATATTTGCAAGGTTAATTTCAATCACATAGCTTCAGCAATGTCACCATCTCGTAAGGCTTCAAAAGACCAAGGAAAATTGCTCTTCTTCCATTGAGTTTTGCTCACTCCCACTAAAAAGTCAAAAGTATCCCTACGTGACTTAAGTCGCTCGGTACTTTCAACGTTTGTAACCGAGTATGAATTAATTTAATTCACATTGCGTGCTGTTATAGAACATCAAAGTCAGAAACAAAATCAAAACTTCCAAATACGAATTTTCTCCCCTTTTTTGCAATTTTCACCAAACTTAACCAAATCAACCTCAAATTCTACTTCCATCACAAGTAAGTGTTCTCTAACCTTTTGCATGTTTGATTTTTTATTTTATTGTTAATGATGAATTAAGTTATAAATTGTTGTTTGGATGTTGATTAGAATAGGTTTGATTGAAATTTGGTAGGATAGAGTTAGGTTAGACTTGGATATTGTTAGAAATTATGTTGAACTCTAGGTGTTTGATAAAATCTCTCAATAAAAATTTGTTTGTTTTTTGCATTGTCAATGATGAAATTGGTAAGAAATTCGATTGCTAACGTTGATTATAGTGAGTTTGAGTGCAATGTCGTAGTTTGTAGATTGAAATGACATTGCCGAAATTTAACTGTTGTTGTTTAATAGTTAAAAATGACACGATGTCCCTATAAAAAAAATCATTGATTTTTTGCTTTTTAAAATATTGTATAGATATGTTTGAGAGGCCTAACAGACTTAGGACAGGGAGGGAGACTGTTACCGGGAGTGCACGGGCCGAAAAGGTCGCTTCGCACCCTCCTCAGGCTGGTAGACAAAGACAAGGGGCGGCACGAGGATTAGTATGAGTAATGATGCGGAGAGGAAGACGTCCTCGACGACTGCATCCCAGATAGTGGACCCCACGTAGTATCAACATCAACAACAGCGTGAGGCGTATCAGCCTCAGTATGAGCAGGCTCACTAGCAGGAGGGTGAGGCTCGTGAGGAGCAGGCCGGACCGCAGGTTTTTCCCGGGGTCCTACTGACTTGTTGCTTCTACCGAATTTCGGTAGACACATGACATGCATGTTGTGGAGTGGTGTCAAAGTAAGTATAATTGTTTAATTTTATTTTAATGATATAACAATTGATGTATTAATTTTGACAATTTAATTAAAATATTTAAATTGATGCGTCAATTTAAATTACACGCGTCAAGGTAAATTACATGAATTTATGACATGGATGGATTCAGATGAGGAAGACTGGGCGAGCAAGTTGAATAAAGAGTGTCAAGAACATGTTTCAAATGATGATTTTGAATCAATTGTTGATATTTTGAAGAAGACTTATCATTATAATCCAGATGATTGTTGTGATAAAAAGTTGTGACTTACTGGTGTAAGAATCTTGTGAGCAAGAAGGTTGTAGAAGTTGTACATGGTTATTGGATGAGAAAGGGAAACATAATCATTCATCGCTATGAATTTTTGAGGCAACCTTCTCATTATTGCATTGCTTGCTTTATTGGAACATTTTAATGAAATTGTCTAGCTTGTAAAATGACAAATTTTATAGGTAGACGTTTGATTTCTTTTCTTCCAATTTCGGTTAAACTATCAATTTATCAGTTTGAACTGTTAAGGTAATTTATATCTAGCAGTCTATTAAGCTCTGGAAGAGTTTTATGATATTTTATAATACTGCACTATAATTTCATTATCAATCAAAGATATCTCCATTTGTTCTCAATCGAGCCTTCATCGTTTAAGAGACTGACACCCCGGTTAAATAAATTGAAGCGAACTTCAAATGTTTTGCAAGATAATAAGTTTATATTTCATATTGTTAACATTAATATAGATAGCATATTTACAAATATAGATTTGCATAGTTGGATTGAAAAGTAAGTTTGATATATTTTCAGATGCATTTTAAGTTCCATGTTATGTTTATTGTTTCTGGATTGTTTGTCCTCGATTTAATATCTTGTTTGGTTTTAGAAAATGGGCTCGAGCATTTAATTGCATGTATATTGTATATGTCTATATATAGATGCATGTCGAAGAACTCGCTCAGATCTATTCATTTACAGCAGCTGCTAAGGTTGAAGCAGCTACAACAACTACAAATGAATCAACCCTGCGAAGAATGCAAATTTAGTAGTATACAAGGCTACAATTGATGTTAGTTAGAATGACTGAAGCAACTTTGGCTGGAGGATTAGTAGGATTAGTAGAGACATTGGCAAGATACTTGATTAACAAGTAGAAAATAACTCCTTATTCTAATTATAATAATAATCATCTTAATCATATAACCCAGTTTTCATTGCAATGAGGATTACACCCGGCTCTTCTTATTTATTTTTAATTTTAATTGTATAGCTTTTTTTTTCTTTTATATGTATGTACATCTTGTCATATAATATAGCATCACATCAATTTTTGTTCAATTACGATAAAAAAAAAAAATTAGTTATTAACTTGGAGAAAATGGAAAAATTATAAAAGATGTTTAATGTTAGCATTAATTTTGTGCCTCAAAATATTTGTGTACATAGCTACAGGAAAAAACTTAAGTACAATTATTTAGGTGTTTTTCGTATAGTTTTTAACTAAAAATACATCTTTATTTGGATATAATAAACTTTGAAAAAATTATAGATTTCAAGAAATAATGATGAATTTAATTAAAAATCATACCAAAAGGCAAAAGTATCTAACAAATTGTATCTAAATTTTTATGTCCACTTAATTTTTTTAAAATTTTTGGTACAATGTCCACTTAATTATTTATCATCACAAATAACAAAACAAACAAGGATCAAAATAACTGATTTGGAGCAAAAGCAAAAAAAATAAAATTTCCAAGCACTAAAACCAAAAACTTATTTTTACGAAGACTATTTACATATTTAAGCAAGAAATTTAATAGGGATTAAAATTTACAATTAATTAGATATTTATTCTCACTTGACATGCACGACTTAAAAAATCATATTTAATACGTGAACATGCATGACTTAAAAAATCATATTTAATACGTGAAGAACATTGAAGATATGTATTTTTGCAAGATGTATTGGTTGTTTGTGCATGTAGTTGGTGTTGTTGTTTGTGATTTAAATGCATGATTACAATATTAATAGTTATTGATGGTTTGTGTGATTGAAAATCAAGAATCAAGGAGTAATGTTTAATTCATGAGAATGAGAGACAATAATTGCATGAAATTTATCAAATATTATAATTGATTTTTTAATTTAAAATAATTGATATATTAATTTTGTTTTAATCTTTAATTACTCCCTCCGTCTCTATATATAAACACTCATTTGACTAAAAATTTGTCCCTACATATAAGCTCATTTTCAAATTACTAGATGTGTTTATTATTATTTTTTCTAAACATATCCTTAATTAGTACTAATAACTTGTCTTGTCCCCGCGAGCTTAGGTCAGATGGTAGGGACATTGCATAATTTATGCAGGGACCAGGGTTCGAACCTCGGACACCCCACTTCTCCACATTTAATTGTGTGAGTTCTAGCCACTATGCTACTAGACCAAAAAAAAAACTTGTCTTAAAATACGAAAAGATTTGGTAAATTTCCAAAATACCTCTCTTTGTTAGGAAGTTGTGAATAAAATCACAACAATACTAAATGTTGAAATTACTAATTTCTTAGTAGAATTTAAATTGTTTACTTTTTATGTTATTCTATACTGACAAAGAAAAAAATTTAGTTGTTTAATGAGACCGATGGTTGTTTAATCGTAAGAAACACAATGGGTATTGTTACTTGTGGTTTTTGTTGCGAAGTTTCTTAGATTTATTTTTATATATTGTGAAGTAAGATTTAACCAGTTTACATTTTTTTTAAAAGATTTAACCAGTTATACATATAACCATACAAATGGTATTATACATTTATAAATTTATTTTTAGGGGAGAAAATTTGCTTTTTTTATTTATTTTGTTGTTGTAAATTTATGACTTAAATTGTTATCTTAGTTTTGGCACCCCTAAATGTTTTGTTCTAGCTCCGCCACTCTAGCATAAACAATTTTTTTTTAATTGGAAGGAAATTGTTTTCTTCTTTAATTCTCATTATTCATGGCCGGTTTGTCAGAAGTGGTTGTTATTTTTTGATGCAAATGTCTATGCCCTATGTGTTTCTATATAAAGACAAGATGTGGGGTTACATTTGGGAGATGTTCTTAATAATATTGTAATTTTTATCAAATGAGTTCTAATCCAAGAACTTAAAGAGGAGAAAAATCTCACTTAAAATACATATAGTGTAATTTTTATCAAAATTATACCTTCTTTCATTCATCATGTGCGCCTCCTATATATTAGCAGGAGGTCACATGCTGCTTACAAGAGAATATCAATAGAAAACACATAAAATTCTTTGACTTCATCCAATTAATCTAACATAAATACCTAGGGCTGAATAATTGTAAAAATGATTACATAATGATTGAGAGTGAATGTGGGAGCTAAGTTGAGTGAATGAGGCGGCTGACTTGATGCATGGATGGTTACACCATGAATGAAGTTTTAATTCGATAATATTTTCTTTTTTAGTTGTTATTCTTCAGCCAATCCCATCAATTTCGCCTCCTTATAGTCATCATTAAGTGCTGGATTGAATGCTTGTCCTTTCCTTTTTCAGCTCTTTATTTGAATCAAACTTCAAGCTCATTTTTTGCTGCAAAAGATGACGATTTTGATCTTGACTTTAACAAATGAAATGTAGATAAAGTTGTAAGCTTTCCAACAAATTAAAGATTGCATCAATCGGACATCCACAACTCTAGATAAGGCTAAAACAAGACAAATATATATTGACCTACGAAAATAAAAACTTTTAACCAAAAATAAGTTGGTTCTTTTATTCAAGAACGACTTTATTATTCTTGTCAAGGTAGAGCATTTTAGGATCATATCAACGAGTCTTAGATCGAAGGTGTTGTGGGTGTTTGCAGTAGGGGTGTTTAAAACTGAATCAACCCAATAGAAAAATCAAAAATTGAACCAATCTAAATCGAAAACGCTAAAAACCATATTTAGTTTGGATGTATTTGGATCATTTTCTTACTCAACCGCATGATTTGGTTTGGTTCACAGTTTTTATTTTACCAACCGAACCAAACCGCGACATGAGAAAAACAATAATTAAACATATTTCACCTAAATCAATACTCATAAAAACTTAATGAAAACTTTTATAAAATGACATATATTTTTTCTCTTGTTAAGTTTATTCTTTACTTTTTATTTAAAAAATGTATTTATGTGCTACTTGAACTTTTAGAGAATGATAAAATCATAATATTTTGCATTTCTCATCGAATATCAATACTTTTTAAATCATAATACTTTTGTTCACGTTTTTAATTTGATATATATTGTTGGGATCATTGTAGGAAGGAAATGAAAATGTAATGTTTGATGAAGTTTAAAACGTTGTTGGAAATATGTTGTGTTTTAGTTTTTGAACTTGATTTTAATGTTGAAAACAAAAAATTATATTGTCTTGAGAAAAAAAAACCGCACCAACCGATCCAACCCAAACCGCATTGGTTTGGTTTGGATTTTATTTTAAAAGTCAACCGAACCGAGCCGAACCAAACTACATGTTTTATCTTGCAGTTCGAATGACTTTTAACCTAAAAATCAAACCAAACTGCACCGCGAACACTCCTAGTTTGCAGTGTGATTTTCAACCATTTTTGCCAACCATTTTCCATATACTAACCTAGATAGGCAAAATGTGGAGAATATTACTTTTAAAACTCTTAATCTGGCGCAGAGTGGTGATTGAACAAAACCCCTTAGTGTCAAAAAGGTGAAACAGACAATGTGGGACTATGATAGATTTAATAGTCTGGGTCTGACATTATCAAATTTGGGTTCATTAAGGATTTTTGAGGCGAGTTAAAGGGTGATTTTATGCGCTTTATTTCTGAATTTCATCGTAATGGAAAGTTGTCAAAAGGAATTAAGAATACTTTTATAACTCTTATCCCTAAGGTAGAAAGCCCTCAACATGTGATAGATTTCAGGCTAATCTCTTTGGTTGGGAGTTTGTATAAATTGTTGGCTAAGGTTGTTTGTCAAATGAGTTCAAGCTTTAAAGTGGGCTTCGTCAAGGTGATCCTCTTTCGTCTTTCCTCTTCTTAATTGTGGAAGAAGGCTTCACGCCACTATGAATGTCTTAGTGTGTGATTATTTATTCATAGGAACTATAAGGTTAGTCAAGCAAATAATGTCTCAATTTTTCACTTACAATTTGATGACGATACCTTGTTAGTAGGAGACAAAAGTTGGGCGAACATCTGATCCGTAAATGCTTTTCTCTTGTTTTTGAGGTGACATCATGGCTTAAGGTCAATTTTTATACAAGCATGCTTGTAGGTGTTTATGTGCCTGATTCATGGTTGACTGAGTCTTCTTTTGTTATGAATTGTAAAACTAGTCATTGACCATTTCTTTACATGGATTTTCTTATTGGTGGTGATTCTCGTAAACTGTATTTTCAGAATCCCTTACTTGATGGAAGTAAGTTTAGATTGTATGTGTGGAAGAGTATAAACCTGTCTTTGGATGATCGATTGGTTCTTCTGAATTCTGTTTTGTCCTCTCGACCGGTCTAATTTGTTTCCTTCTTCAAGGCTCCCACATGTATCTTTTCTTCTCTAGAATATATTTTCAAAAAAAAAAATTTGGAAAGTGAGGAAACCAGAAAAATATCTTGGATAAATTGGGATATTATTTTCTTAAAAAATGAGAATGGCGGTTTGAGGGCCACAAGGTTTAGAGAGTTTAATTTGTCATTACTTGGTAAATGGTTTTGGAGGTTGGACGAGGAAAAAGGATTTTATGGGTTAGAGTTTATCCGCGAGGTAAGATGAGGAAGGAGGTCCTATTGATGATGGGGGGAGTTGCTTGAATGTGGTGGAAGAATTTTATTAGCATTAGAAGTGGGGCAGGTGAAAGGGTTGGAAGTTGATTTAAAGATAATTTACGGCGCGAGGTGAGTGATGGCCATACACTTCATTTTGATGTGATCCTTGGTTTGAGGGAGGGGTTTTGAAGGGTAGATTAGGTCGTCTCTTTGATCTTAATGATAACAAATTGGCGACTGTATTAGATATCTTCCGTTTAGGTTGGAAGGAGGGTGGTGAGGCTTGGAAATGGCGGCGGAGTTTGTTGGCTTAGGAGGAAGAACAAGTGAGGGAGTGTTGCACGTTATTACATCCTATTGTTTTGCAGACTAATGTTAGTGACAAGTGGATTTGACAACTTCATGTGTAATCAAAATACAATGTTACTAGTGTTTATAGTTACCTAATATCGATGGATCAAACTATGAACAATGATCATACATATCATTTGGCACAAGGAATGAAACTAAATACTAATAGTAACTCCCACACACAAAATAGGCTTAGGCCATCACATATGATAGTTAAAAGCAAAATTATGATGATTTGCCTTCAGCCACCAAAAGGGTCGGATCTTAATTTTCTCAAATCATCATAATTTTTGCGCCAAAGACTAGTAACATTGTATTTTGATTACACATGAAGTTGCCAAATCCATCTGTCACTAACATTAGTCTGCAAAACAATAGAATATAATAACGCACAACACTCCCTCACCTGTTCTTCCTCCTAAGCCAACAAACTCCGCCGCCATTTCCAAGCCTCACCACCCTCCTTCCAACCTAAAGGGAACATATCTAATATAGTCGCCAATTTTTGCGCCTTCAGCCACCAAAAGGGTCGAATTTTAATTTTAAAATTATGATGATTTGCCTTCAGCCACCAAAAGGGTCGTTTGGCTGAAGGTCAAGCATCATAATTTTGCTTTTAACTATCATATGTGATGGCCTAAGCCTATTTTGTGTGTGGGAGTTACTATTAGTATTTAGTTTCATTTCTTGTTTTTTTTTTTTTTTTGAGCTTGTATCGTGGCTCCTTTTTGTCTTTAAATTGTTTGGATTGTTAATGTAACTATTTTCTCTCTCTCTTACTGTTTACCATAGAATTCTTGTGCATGAACGACTAAGATGTTCAGTTAATAAATTTCATTTTAGCGATTTAAAAAATTAATAATACAATTAACATGGGAACTATTCATTAGGCAGTCCATGGGAAAAAAAACTCAAAACCGACACTACTCAGGCGGGATTTGGATTCTTTCCAACCATTTATTTCTCTCATGTTGTTCGTCCTGCCATGATCTAAACCATTCATTCACCCTTTTTCTCTCTCTTTGGTGTTGTTTTTTGCTCATTTATAAGTCAATCAACCAATGAATTAGAAAAGGAGAGAGACCTGCACAAAAAAAAAAGCAGGAGAGGATCCAAATCCACCCGGGCGCAAAACAAACAACCACAACAAAAAAAAAAAATCATATAAACACCCTAAAACGTAACTCAAAAGCCAATACAATTATAAGTGACATGAACCTCTTGCATTCTGAATATCATGTATTTACGAGCTTTTCAAATAAACCACACAAACAATAACCAAATAACGTCCAACTTATTGTTCATGACTTATTGTGTCAAAGCATTTTGAGGTAAGACATTGGGAATACCCAACCAACCCAACACCAATAATCACCACAAACTTTCAAACAATAGGATTTAAATACAAATGATGTGATGAGTCCTCAAGCACACAACCATCTACACAAAGATAAGAGTGCAAATATTGCAATGCCCTAGCGACACCTTCAATGGAATCATCCTCAATAGCTGGAGCAAAACTTTCATTGTTAGCAACTATCAAACTTTGATAAACTTTTGACTGGATTCTCCGCACTATGCTAATTTGTTCTCCACATCTACTAATCAGACCTAATTTCCTGTACAACCAAAAAGAAAAAAAAAATACATTCCTAACCAATAAAAAAAAGGTTTCTACCCCAAACCTAACCCTTAATAATTCCTAACCATATCAACCACATACATATTTTTATCAAACAAACTAAAATATGTAATGAATATTTTCAATATATATATATATAGACACACATATATTTGGGTGACGCCCAAGATGTTAACTACTCAATTACAACAAAAGTGACCAGAACTACGAAAACGATTGGTGACTACGTCCACTTGAGAGTAATAATGATCCTTGACGACTGCATAAGTCAATTATTAACCTCTAAACTGATAATAGAAAAGTCAGTAATAATAAAATGAGCAATGCTATACATCAAGAAAGATTTTATCAAGAAAAATTCAAGAATGACATGGTAGAATAATCACCCTTAGATTTTATCAAGAAATTGTCTTGAAATTAATGTTAGCCAATAAAATCTCTACCTGGCCGGAAATCATGGGGTAATGGGTATTATGTATTGTTTTTTATGAAAGGTTAATAAATGAGACTGAAATCTAAGGGTGATTATTGTGCCATGTCATTCTTGAATCTTTCTTGATAAAATCATTTTTAATATCTAGCATTTTCCTAATAGAAGAGCAATGCTATACATCAAGAAAGATTTTATCAAGAAAAATTCAAGAATGACATGGTAGAATAATCACCCTTAGATTTTATCAAGAAATTGTCTTGAAA
>Ga0315915_1004941_pt1 | contig 16695 bp, 6 predicted proteins | sample MpolbnodulesMG_FD_207738 | JGI IMG/M metagenome (GOLD analysis project Ga0315915, IMG submission 207738) | Medicago polymorpha root nodule microbial communities from Los Angeles, California, United States - branched nodules | ecosystem: Host-associated > Plants > Roots > Nodule | place: USA... | reverse complement strand
GTTTTTAAGTTTTTTATTTTTAATGTATGGTTTTCAAATAATTTTATATTCATGTTTGTTGATTAGGTATGTTGGAGTGGGTGAACAAGAGGATGTGCAAGTGTTTTACTACTTCATTGAATCAGAGAACAATCCAAAGGATGATCCTCTCATATTATGGCTCACTGGTGGACCTGGTTGCTCTGCTTTGTCTGGTCTTATGCTTGAAATTGGTAATTGCAACTTTGCTTTCCAAAATTTTCACTTTTGGATGGTCTTACAATAAGCATTTGAATTTTTGTTAGTAAAAAAAAGATAGGGAAATGTTTGTGAGAATTTTTCTGTCCATGTGTCAATTCGATATGTACCGATATATTTGACTGAAGTTAGTTTTTGAAAAAAATAATATTATTTTCTATCATATAAAAAGTTATATTAACTAAATTATATTTATCAAAAGTGTATGTGAAATAAAATTTAATTTTTTTCAATTTGTTTTCTCATAATAGTTAATATTGAATTACTTTACGATAAAATGTAAAAAAAAATAGTATAATGATTATAAATAATGAAATGATTTTTTCTTTATGAAATGATCTTTTCTTAGATACAAAAGTCGACAAACAAATTTGCAATCCATAAAAATTATCGTTAATTTATTGGTTTAAAGAGAACATGTACTAAAAATCTTCAATTTACAAATGTACGGTGCAAGCTCCCAATATCAGTGGATTACGCTAATTTCCAAGTTTGATCATTCTTGTTATAATGCTCTCAGTGAAAACATTTTCTCTAAGTAACTACATGTCCCAACAAATTGAAAACAGAAACATTTTCTCAAAGTAAAGAGTAATTCTTGATATTTTCTCAATATTATTGCTCATAGACTTGTCACATATATTTTTGGTTTATATTTAATATTTTGCTATCTCTCAACTTCCTCCTCATGTACGCTAGCCTTATTAACCCCTATATGGTTGGTGAAGATTTCTAGTTATAATTCTTCTTTGTAGGAAAGACATTCAAATTAAAATTAGGAAGATCAATAGACACTGCAATGATACTAATTGAAGTGTCAATGTAAAAAAAATTACTGATGTGGTAAAATGATACTCATAGAATAATTGAAGTGTCAATGTTACAGGTCCACTTGAGTTTAAAAAGGAGGAATACAATGGGAGCCTGCCTAATCTAATCTTGAAGCCACATTCCTGGACAAAGGTTAGGGTCATAGTCCACATTTTTTGTCACCTGAGTTACAACTTTTGGCTTCAATGTATTTATCAAATTCTTTTAGATTATGTATTTATTTACTGGTATTTATAAGACTTCTTCCCTTGGTAGGTGAGTAACATTATATTTGTAGATTTGCCGGTTTCCACAGGCTTTACTTATGCCACAACAGAATCTGGTGCTAAGCGAACAGACTCAATTCTAGTTCACCAAACATATCAATTTCTAAGGAAGGTATACATTTCACAATAATCACTTTTTTCTGTTTTTAAAATTTGTTAGTACTTATGTCAATCGGTCAACCAAATAACGAAAATTATGTTATAAATAAATCTTTGTAGTGGTTGGTTGATCATCCAAAGTTTCAATCAAATGAAGTTTACATTGCTGGTGATTCATACTCTGGTATTGCTGTTCCGGTAATTGTTCAAGAAATTATACAAGGTACAAAACTCATGGCTCAATTATGTATTGCAGAAAGATTGTGTTACAATTGATTTACTGTATGTTGTAATTTTAATTAAGTTTAATTATTCACAAATTCACTTGTTTGTAGGAAATGAAAAAGGGATCGAACCATGGATAAATCTTCAGGTTAGCATTTAAAGTATCACACTCTCATGTTAGGAATGCATTTTTTCAACTAGTTCTATAAGTTGCAAATGTACATTGTATGTTTCAATAATGTGAAACATGCAATTCAATTATTTAAAACCTATAAAGCACCGACACAAGCACAAATTGTTTGATCAAACAAATTGTCCATGGCATGTAATAAAACAATCGACTACATACAATAGCTTCAAGGTTGATTATTTCATTATATAACAGCTTCCGGATCAATTATGAAATGTTATTTTCTTCAGGGATACTTGTTGGGCAATGGTGTAACAACTAGAAAGGAAAAAAACTATGCAATTCCTTTTGCTCATGGAATGGGACTCATATCTGATGAACTATACGAGGTAACTGAATTATACTTTCACAGTATCTAATTGAGTTATAGTTCCTCCATACATAGCTATACTTATATCGAAAAACCTATGAAGCACCGAGATATACGCTAACTAATTGATATCTGCGATTTTGTAGTCACTGCAAAAAAACTGTAATGGAGACTATGTAAATGCAAAGACCAGAAATGTTTTATGTTCCAAAGATATCAATTCATTCAATGAGGTATATGTTTATTTTATTTTTGTCAAATTTCACGAGTAGAATTACTAGTCACAAAAATGAACATCATTCTTCTATTTTTAACAGCTCACATCAGGACTTAATACAGCACATATTTTAGACCCGCTATGTGAGTGGCGTGACGATACTGAAAAATCTCCGAGGAGATCTCTAATTAAGAATTATTTCTCCAAGTTCCTCAATACAAATCTCAAATTGCCACCCTTAAGTTGTCGAGTAATGCTTCTTACTATATATATACCATTTGCTGCATTATAATTATAAATATATATAAAGCTCAATTTTTTTGTTAATTAACTTGATGTTTGCTTCCTTTCCACTTATAGAGTTATTCATATTTCCTTATGGGTTTCTGGGCTAATGATGATAATGTTCGCAAAGCACTGCACATACGTAAGGTATATTGTTGATACATATATGTGAAAGTTGTAATTTCTTCATGCTATCTGTATATTCATATTTCACACCTTTGTTTTCCATAAATTATTTTCCACATTCATGCGACATCGCACATAGTCCTTACATAAGAACTTGATTGCATGTGTTGCAGGGAAGTATTGGAAAATGGCATCGTTGCACATACAATATACGTCATAATGCTGATATCCCTAACAGCTATGATTATCATGTAAATCTCAGTAAAAAAGGCATTCGATCACTAATTTACAAGTCAGTAATTTTTCTCTTCATAAGAAAACACTGATGAACTAGTTTTATAATTTCTTATGGAAAATATATTTTATATTTTTAATAACAGTGGCGATCATGACATGACAATTCCATTTTTGGCAACACAAGCATGGATAAGATCTTTAAACTATTCCATTGTTGATGATTGGAGACAGTGGCATACAAATGACCAAGTTGCAGGGTATTCAAAATTTCTAATTATTATAGTCATTATATATAATAACCATGATTAATTTATGACCAAGTTGAATTAACATTTGTTTTAACTGTGTGCAAGTATAGATACACAAGGACTTACTCGAATCAGATGACATTTGCAACTGTAAAGGTACCTAAAACAAGATAAATATTAATGGTCGGTTGAGTCCACCCAATTTGTCTATAAGATTAACAATAATCACTTGTTGATTGTGGTTTAGGAAATGTCGTTTACTTTATTTTACTCTTTTTTATATAGAAATAGCTTAGTAATAAACACGTATGTGATAAGCCTTTATGCTATAAGCGTTTAATTAACTTGTTTCTCTAAAGAGGGCCATAATCATGTGTTAAAAATAATGACTAGTTTATTTACTCTACCAATGATTGATCAAAATTTCAGGGTGGAGGACACACAGCTCCAGAGTTCCAGCCTAAAGAATGTTTTGACATGTTTAGTAGGTGGATATCTAGGAGGGCTTTGTAGGAATAACCAAAAATAAACATTATCTTCTTACTTTCAAAGAAATAATTATCTCTTGGCTTGGCAGATTCCATATATGGGACATTGCTAGGTTGGTCTATGTGTGTCTTTTACTACCACAACAACAACAATAATTGTAGATTTTCTATAGATAACAACATACAGATAATAACAGGGAGGCCAATGTTTCAAATGTAAAGGGGGACCATGAATTAAACCATGGAATTGTACAAGTTCTGCTTCTTCTTCTTTTAAAGTTCAATTAGACTTGTCAATTAGGAAAAATTGTACTTTTGGCCCTTTTATTAATTTAGTTTTTCCCTTAGTCCTCTATATCTTTTTGTGTTAAGTTAATAATGTTTACACCAACGGAATTCATATTTTCTTTTATCAAACTGGTATATTAACTCTTTTATTGAAATGTAATGATATAATGTTATTTGTAGGATCCATTTTGTAAAAAAAAAAATTAAGTCTTAGATTTGAGAGATTGAATACTTATTAAAAAGTAACTTTAACAAACAACAAAATGAACGAGGTGCACATTCGAGATTGAATACTTGTTAAACAGTTATATTTTTATTTTTTTTAAAGATTCTTTTAATATTATAAACTTTTCTACAAAATTTTATTCAAAAATATGAATTCTACATATGATTTTACTTAAAAGGAGAGACAAAAAATGAAGATGAAAAACTTTTGAAGGACTAAAAGTCGAAGAATTTTTTTAAAGAAACTAAAACAAAATATTGATATATTTAAATAAATCAAAAACATATGTAACGTAAAAAAATAATCTAACTTGAGTTTATTTTCATAAACAAAAAATAATATAATTAATTGGATCTGACTATAGGTTCATGCTAAAAATGGTTCATGCTAAAAATCCTTACGCTACCATTCAAGAAATCAATTTTTATTTCTTCATAAGTTTCTAATGTCAATGATAATTAACATGTTATCGTTAATTTTATGATTTTAGTATAATGTTTGTAAAATTTTCTGTCAATATTTTAGTACTTATAAAATATCCGAAATATATATTTGGAAGGTTGCATGCAATGCAATGGTTAAAAGGTTGCATTTTCTTAACTAATTGGTATAAGTTTCTAAATAAATAGATACACTCTTAAGGCAAAATAACATAAATGAAAATTCATATTTCATGAGTCAAAGTTCTGCAAAAAAATAAATTATAAATCATTTATTCTTTTCTCAAATGCACAAGAGTATGTGAAACACCTTATTCTATAAACCGTCGGTGCATGATATATTTGGTGTGGATATGCAATGATACAAGTCAAGTATTTCAAAGTAATTTTAACTTACACTTTCACTCCATCAAGACGAAATGGGTCTGCTTTGATATCATAGTTGGACCATGAGGAAACTTCAATAAATTGAATCATCACATTGAATTAAGACGATGAATTTAACACTACGTCATCGCTTAAAATCTTAATTTATTTATATATTGTTCAACCGCAACTCTTCCATTCAAAAATGAAGTTTAACTCACAAATGATATATCTCAACACAAACTTATTTTTTTTGGTAGTGTCAACACAAACTTATAACAACATATTTAGCAACTTACATCAATCAAAAAAACATTAAATCCGAGTTAACAAATGTGTAGTCTTTTATTTAAACAAAATTCTCGATCGCCACAATTCAAACCTTTTTTTTAAGGTTACGTTTGTGAATCGTATTTAATTAATAAAAAAAATCCTTAATTTCTATCACACGAAAACAAAAACTCAGACAACCACAAATTTTCACCATGTGACAATAAAGAAGTAGTAATCAACGAACGTTGCATTTCCAACTTTTCATGTCCATTAACTATTTAACAAAAATCACATGTTTTTAAATGACTATTATTAAATTGTTTTTTTATGGATATATTTAATTTAATTTTTTATATTTCAAAATATATGGATTGTTTTAATAAGAAGTATACTTATAAAATCTAAAAATTTGTATTAATCTTATATTTAGGGACAATTGTTTTTTTTATATGATCATGTAATTAAGGACAAATGGAATAATTAATAGTAGTTGTTTGTTGACAAGACAATATTATAATAACAAGAACTAGCTAGAGTACTCTATTAAAAACTGTGGAAATTCTCATAAAGAAAAAGAGAGTGGAAGTGAACATTAAAAATGATAAAGTTTAGTTCAACTTGTGGGAGGGTTCTTCTTTCTGTTTTTCTTTTACTATCACAAATTTGCTTTCAAGTTGCAACATGTGGCTCTATAGTAAAGTTTCTTCCTGGATTCCAAGGACCCCTTCCTTTTGTTCTTGAAACCGGGTTAGTTTTACTTTAGCTATATAATTCATGGTTTTACAAGTTTTTTTTTAAAATCTATGGTATTTAAATATTTTCATATTCATATTTGTTGTTAAGGTATGTGGGAGTGGGTGAACAAGAAGATGTGCAAGTGTTCTACTATTTCACTGAATCAGAGAACAATCCAAAGGATGATCCTCTCATGTTATGGCTAACTGGTGGACCTGGTTGCTCTGCTTTGTCTGGCCTTATGCTTGAAATTGGTAAGAATTATGCTCTTCTCTAAACCCAAAGACTCGCGCTCAACTGAACTTTCTAAAATACCCATGCGTGAGTTAACTCACGTTGGTGTAAAAAAAACGTGACTTAGTTTTTATACATACGTGACTTAAGTCACGCTGAGTGAGTTGACTCACGCTGCGCTAGTTTTCAAATTCCAAAAGTGCATCATCTATTCACTTTGTTTCCTTTTTGTAAGATTTGTATGAAAAACAGAACACTCTTTTTCAATGTTTAACACAAATTTTTGAAAACATGAAATAAAGTAAAAAAAAAAGGTTCAGTTTTAAAATTAAAATAAAAACAGGAAATGAAATTTGACTAAAATTTAGTTTTGTTCGTTTTTCCTCCACTCTTGTCCATGTTTTGGTATATATGCATACTAGTCTCTAAATGAATAGAAGTTTATTCTAATCAGATTGTTTTGGAGCTGCAACTAGACATATCTTCCAGAATTGTCTTTTAATTTAATTTAATTTTTAGCCAGTCTAGTGCCAGAATGAATTCTTTAACGGTGAATGAAATTTGTGGTGTTCTGTTTCTGCTCTTTGTCTAACAAAGTATGACGCACTTTTGGAACTTGAAAAATAGCGTGAGTTAACTCACGCAGCGTGACTTAAGTCACGCATGTGTAAAAACTAAATCACATTTTTTTTAAACTTGCGAGAGTTAACTTACGCAGGGGTATTTTAGGAAGTTCAGTTGGGTGCGAGTGTTTTGTGTTAGGAGAAGAGCAGAATTCAATTGGTAATTGCAACTTAGCTTTCCAAATTTTTCACTTTTGGATAATCTTACAATAAGCATTTGAAATTGTTGTTAGTAAAAAAATGGATAGGGAAATGTTAGTGAGAATTTTTATGCACAATTCAACATATATTACATATTTTTAGATTAATAATTAAATGAGTTTTTTTTTTATAAAGAACTATTTCCTATCATATAAAAATTATAATAACTAAAAATTCTTTACTAATTTTTCTGAACTTTTATTACTTATAACGGTGAATGTTGAATATTTTTACGATATAATGTAAAAAAATAGTATAATGCATATAAACAATGAAATGATGTTTTTTTTTCGTATGAAATGATCTTTCCTAAAACACAAAAGTCTACAAATATCAAACTCTTTAATTAGTGAATGTACAAGCTCTCAATGTTAGTGGATAATGTTAGTTTTTAGGGTTTGAACTCTTACATTCTTGTTGTTATGCTCCCAGTGATCCTCAGCAACATAGCTACAATGCTAGACACTCATTGAATGATCAAATTGTAAATGTTACAGGTCCACTTGAGTTAAAAAAGGAGGAATACAATGGGAGTCTACCTAATCTGATCTTGAGGCAACATTCATGGACAAAGGTGGGGGTAATAGTCCATATTTTTTTGGTATCCGAGTTAGATTTTTCGGTTTCAATGTATTTATTTATCAAATCCTTTTAAATCATGTATTTATATACTGGTATTTATAAGAATTTTTTCTTGGTAGGTGAGTAGTATTATATTTGTAGATTTGCCGGTTTCCACAGGCTTCACTTATGCCACAACAGAATCCGGTGCTAAACGAAGCGATTCTATACTAGTTCACCAAGTTCATCAATTTCTCAGGAAGGTATACATTTCACAATAATCACTTTTTTTTTCTTTGTTTTTAAACTTTGTTTGTAGTTATGCAAATCAGTCAATAACAAAAATTATGTTATAAATAAATCTTAGTGGTTGGTTGATCATCCAAAATTTCAATCAAATGAAGTTTACATTGCTGGTGATTCATACTCTGGCATACCTATTCCTGTCATTGTTCAAGAAATTGCACAAGGTACAAAACTAATGTGTACTGCAATTCCATTATGTCACTATTGGTTTACTGTATGTTGAAGTTTTTAATCAAGTTTAAATGTTTAATTACTCACAAATTCCCTTGTTTGCAGGAAATGAAAAAGGGGTCCAACCATGGATAAATCTTCAGGTCAGCATCTTAAAGTATCACTCTCTCATGTCATGTTAGGAGTGTATTCTTTCAACTAGTTCTATAATGTGAAAAAATGCAAATCAAGTATTGAAAACCTATAGACTATAAAGCATCGACACATACACGAATGGCTTGATCAACTTAATGTTTTGATCAAACAGACTGTACATGATATGCAATAAAACAATTGACTATATACAATAGCTTCAAGATTGATTATTTCATTATATAACAGCTTCCAGATTAACATGAAATATTACTTTTCTTCAGGGATACTTGTTGGGGAATGCTGCAACAACTAGAAAGGAAAAAAACTATGCAATCCCATTTGCTCATGGAATGGGACTCATATCCGATGAACTATACGACGTAATTGATTTATAATTTCTCTGTAGCTAATTGAATTATAATTCACCCGTATATATGAAGCACTAACTGATATCTGCTACTTTGTAGTCACTGCAAAAAAATTGTAATGGTGACTACATAAATGTAGAGACAAGAAATGTTTTATGTTCTAGAGATATCAGTTCATTCGATGAGGTATATATTTTTCTTTTTATTATTGTCAAATTTCGCGGATAGAATTTCTAGTCACAAAACCGAACAACATTGTTTTCTTTTTTTCACAGGTCACATCAGGAATTAATAAAGCACATATTTTAGACCCGAATTGTGAGTGGCTTGATGATACTGAAAATTCTCCAAGGAGATCTCTAATCAATAAAGATGCCACCAATTTCCTCAACACAAATCTCAAATTGCCACTTTTAAGTTGTCGAGTAATTCTTCTTTTCCATATATTTATGCAATGCAGTGATAATCTTACTATATATATCTTGAAATAATTTGTTAACTTGATATTTTGTTTCCTTTCCACCCTTAGAGTTATCCATATTTCCTCATGGGTTATTGGGCCAATGATTATAATGTTCGCAAAGCGCTACATATTCAGAAGGTATATAATCGATACATGTATATATCAAAATTATAATTTCTACATGTTGTTTATGAAACTATACTTCTATTAACACATGACAAAATTTCACACCTCTATTTTCAATTCAAAAATTCTTCACATTCGTGCGAGATTGCAAGGAGTCTTTACTAGTTATGCAGTTATAACACAAGAACTTGGTTGCATGTGTTGCAGGGAAGTGTTGTGAAATGGCATCGGTGTACCTTTAATATACCTCATAAGAAAGATATCCCTAACAGCTATGATTATCTAGTAAATCTTAGTAGAAAAGGCATTCGTTCACTAATTTACAGGTCAATAATCTTTCTCTATATTCCAAAAGATAGCACTGCTGAACTAGTTTTATAATTTCTTATGGAAAATTGATTATATATTTACAATAACAGTGGCGATCATGACATGACAATTCCATTCTTGGCAACACAAGCATGGATAAGATCTTTGAACTATTCCATCGTTGATGATTGGAGACAGTGGCATACCGATGACCAAGTTGCAGGGTAATCAAAATTTCCGATAGTTATAGTCGTTAACTCGTTATTAAATATAACCATTATGTTTATATATGACCAAGTTGAATTAACATTTGTTTCAATTTTGTGCAAGTGTAGATACACAAGGACTTACTCCAATCAGATGACATTTGCAACTGTGAAGGTACCTTAAACAAGATAATATGAATGGTTGGTTGAGTCCACCCGGTTTGCCTTAGAAATTAACAATAAGCGCTCTTTGATTGTTGTTCAACAAATGCGGTTCATTCTCTAAGATAGCTTAAGAAAATAACTTATAACTTATGTGAAAACACTTTTACTTTATTTTATAGTATTTTTATATAGAAATATCTTATACATAAAAACTTATATGATAAATGTTGATGCTTTAAGTACTTAATTAACTTGTTTATCTAAACAAGTTCATAATCATGTATTCAGAATAATGACTAGTTTGCTTAATCTTTTATTGATTGATCAAATTTTCAGGGTGGAGGACATACAGCTCCAGAGTACCGGCCTAAAGAATGTTTTGACATGTTTAGTAGGTGGATATCTAAGAGAGCTTTGTAAAAATAACCAAAAATAAACTCTTACTTATTAAAAAGTATATAAATGTTTACGCTAATGAAGAGGGCAGTTTCTACCATCTCACATACATGCACTACTCAAAATGTAATACATAGGCATCCATCCACACAACCAATATACAATACAACTTTCAAATTTATGCAAAAACCTTGTTCAAATTAATGTTGATTTTGGTGTTGCAGTTTGAGTCAGGGGGGTTTTGTTTTGAAAGCCTAGAGCTTTTGTTTGGTATGAACTTTGTAACTTTTTACATCTCCGGTGCAATTGGTTTTGGATTTTTCAATGCATTTTTTGGTGAGGACTGCATACATGTTGGATGTTTTTACGTACGTTAGTGGTGGAGTTTAGGGAAGGATTGCATATAGAGGACATGAACAAGGTTAAAAATCTACTCAAAGAAGTGCAGAGTCTTATTTATAAAATAATCAATATTGATATCATTATTTATTTTATTATTATATCAGATTTTCTCATTAACCTTCCACAAACCCAGTCTCTCCAGGTTCGTAGTTTTCATCCAATTGAATAGCACAGAATTAATCGTCCTCCAAAATTTAGCCCAAACACTAAGCAATTACACAAACATGACATATAAGCTTTAAAAGAGAGCCAATTTTAATTTGATTTCTAATCTAATCGTCCTCCATATTTTATTCTTCGTACATTGAGTTTGTTGCTGTAATGAATGACAATTTTTATTTGATTGCAAATCATCCTCCAAGTGAAAAATAAAAGTCACTTAATTATTGTACAATAACTAATAACAAAAAGAGGACTACAAAAATCTGAACAAAAAACAACAGAAACTCAAAAATAACATGTTTGTTCTCTTTGGATACAAACACGTAGGAGATGAGATGGGTCAGATTTACGAACAAATATGCCATACAAAGGAGCCATGGAGCTCTTTTTGTTTTGCTTACTCAGAGATAGAGTGCTGGACAAGATAAAAACAACTCATTTTATTGATATTTGAATAATACATTATAATAATGTTGAAGTTTTTTAAGCTTTTTACCTAAAACTATTTCTAGGGGTAAGTTATACCAGTGACTCCGGCTGATAGGACATACCAGTAGCTTTACTGTTGGAGGGGAGACAAGGAGGAGGAAAGAGGAGGGCAAGAAGAAGAAAACAATGCCCCTGAGTCCTATTTGACCGTTCATACAATCCCTGAAAATTTCCAAAGAGGTCTGTTTCTATGAAAGGCCAATGATGAAAAACCATGGTTGTAGAAGAGGAGGAGAGGAGGAGAGGGTGAGAGAGGATGGTGTGAGAAATGGTGGGGTTTGGAAGGCTACTTATAGGGAGGGTGGGTCAAAAAACGGTTGGGAGGCCATAAATGTAGTCAAAAAACGTGGTAAAACACGTTTTCTTGACTTGACCACCGACAAAAAACGTTTGAAAAACGTTTTGCTTGTGGTACAGACCACCGGCCATGACACTGATGTAGTCTGGAAAATACAATCTGAAATGCACCTTTGTTTTCCAGAATATATTTTTCGGATTAATACGATACTGGTGAACATAGGGCGTAAGTGTATTTCGGAAAACGAAATCTGGAATACTTCAGCATAAGATACTTTTGTATGGATTACATTGCACAAAGAGTTTATGTGGTTCACAACATCCAAGGACCTCTATAAATACACCATCTCCTGTGCAAGTCTTGTACTTCGTTTTGGATTTTTCAATGCATTTTGTGGACATGAAATAATCAATATTGTTCATTTTGCAAAAAAGAAACTCTAACTTAAAGTTAATTTGAGTTTATTTACATAAAAAAAGGTTGTGAACTTGTGCCAAAAAAGGAATTAAAAGATAAAAACATGTATTGTGAAAATAAATTTGTATTCACGCACCAAGTCCACTAGTGATGGGTGTGAGGGGCGCATAGGGAAAAACTCAAGTCACATATTAAAAAAATAAGACTCTTGATAATAGATTAAAAAGACGAGACATTTCTCCCCTTAAGTTGATTTTGTAGAAATTAATTAATCTCAATTTCAACATGGGAAATATAATTAACTAAATGACATTGATAGTCATTTTAGAACTATTGATAATGGACCACAACCATATTGGCAAAGAGAAACTATTCTTTAATCGAAAGACCATGATTTGCGCTTATATGTAGACATACATGTAAGGTTAGGAATAGGTCAGGCTGACCTACAGAGGCCTATGGCCTAGACTGTTACGGCCTGGATTGTTATGGATTGACTTGACCTGACCTGTTTAGTAGAGAGATCTAGGCTTAGGCTTTTTAAAAAGTTTGTTAGTTAAATAGGCCAGACTTAGGCTTTCTGAAAAGCATGTTAAGTCTTATAGATCGGCCTATTAATATCTTTCTATTAGAAAGTGTTTTTTTATATTAAATAATTGCATAGATTAAAAATAGAAACACTTTTTTCTCTATTTATTAGTCCCATAATAGGCTTTGTTGTTATAGACTTTTAAGTAGGCTTGTTTGACCTATTTAGTAAGTCAAATAAACCATTTGATGTTCTTAATGTAAAGTATGCCTGAGAGTAGACTTTCAAGTCAGCCTAAACTTTTAAATAGGTAAGGTCAAACCAAGAAAAACAGATTATGATAAACAATAAGCTAGACTCAAGTTTGTAAAAAAAATTATAGACTAGACTTGTGTCTTTCAAAGCCTGATCTGGTATGACTTACTCTTACCTCCGCATACATGGACCTAGGAAATATAAGTGAGTAAAGATAAAAGGTGTGTCTTATTTTTTACAAAAACATTTATAAGTGTGAATTTCTCTAAGATTTTTTTACATTAGTGGATCTCTTAAAAAAGAGGGAAATGTTAGGACACTTGTTAAGAAGCCTAAAAAAGAAATTTTGTATTGGAAATTGTGCATTCATTGTATTGAAACTTGAAGAAGTAACTTTTATACACAAAATATACCAATTATTTCTATTTTTGTTAGCAAAACGTACTCACTCCATCTAACAATTATTATTATTGTCTCTTTAACATTTTTTATCTTTCTCAAAATAATTATCGCTTTACAATACCAATGTAACATTTATTATTTTTTTCCACTATTATACCCATATTTATTGAATTTCATCTAACTTAACTACTCCACTAACTACAACTAATAAGGGTATTTTAGTAAATGTAACTAATTTTACCATTAAAACTAACATAATTAATCATTTCTTTAATAATCGTGCATAAAACTTAAACGAATAGTATTGTAAGACCGATGGAGTATACATTGAAAACCTCAGCGGTCCAATTCTGACACGTCAGTTGGGGATGGGCCTCACATATTAATGCACGTCACATGATGGAAAAGAAATGTTGGTAGGTAGGTAGAATGGTTGGTTGGTGATAAATTATAGCACGACGTACCCGTTTCTTCACCCTATCATAATCATTTTTCTTAAATAAAAATCATAATGTTTTAACCAACCTATAATAATCATAATCATATTCATAATCATATTCCTCATTCATTGTGTTATTTATATGAGTTTTGTTAGAAGCCATTTATGAAGGTGTCTTTTAACAACTCGCACTTTAAGGTGTGATTTACACTTTTTAGTTATAACTTTACGAAAAGACACCTTCATAAAAATTAATTGGTGTCTTTTAACAAATGTCTATAGAATAACTTGTTAAAAAACACATTCATAAAATGTGTCTTCTAGCAAACTTATATATATATAATGTCTTGGTTAATATATTGTATCGAAAACAAAATTATTAATTAATATCAGACTCTATCTAATATCCATTTGTATATTATATATAATATAACTAAATTAAAATTAGGGTTAAATAAGTAAATAGTCTTCTTAAATATATCAACATTTGATTTTAGTCCCTTTAAAATATTTTTTAGGCTTTTTTAGTCCTTCCAAAAAAATTTATACATAAAATTAGTCCTTGCTTTTTAGTCAACTCATGTCTAACGTTCATATTTTTTAATAAATTTTTTCATAAATAGGTAGAAAATTATGACTATTTTCTACAAAAATTAGAATTTTTTTTTATCAAAAAAAGAATTTAATATAAATTTTATCACGGAAAACATAAAAACTCATATTTAATTTATGTTTTGTTAAAAATTTCTAATTGTTAATTAACTTTTGAGTAAGAGGACCCCTAAAAAATCTTTTAAGTAGAATCAATACATATTCCGTATGGTTTTATTTATAAAATACATCAATTTTTGTCGACTCAAATCAGTGATGAATTCAAAAACATATTATATGGGGGCCAAAATGAAAAACAATAGACTATAAACTTTTTTTTTGGTATAATTTTTTTTTTTGAAGAGTCTAAAATGAAATATATTACCACAAAAAGTGTCGGTCAGCACAAAGAGTGTTTAGGAAGATATCAAAGATCCAAGATACAATTCAAAGTAGAGATTAAAAAAAAAAGCCAACAAAGAGCAAAGAGAAAAAAAAAATTAAGTTACAGCAGTGAGGCACATCAAAGGATTTTGCCTCCAAACATTACAGTGAAAATTGAAGGAAACAAACTTTGATTTAAACCACAAAAAACTAGAAGTTCAACCTGCTCACAGATTGAATGAATTGACTCCTTCCTTGTGTTGGAAAATACATATGTTTCTCTCTTTTCAAATAACATAAACAATTGTTAGTCATATCATCTTGAGAGCTAAACACGAATTTTAAGAACCACCTCCCAACCCACAAGAGTGACGAAGATGCATTAAAAGATTCGAAGATGTTGCCAAAAATATATCAAGTCAATCGCAAATCAAATACCAAATATTACCATAAAAAACACAAGAAACAAACATATGATTTTTATCCTCAATACACCCATATCCTCTTGTGCAGAGTTGATCGTTAATGAAAAGCATTTGACGTCATAGTCTTCACATACATGGTATAAACTAATATTTCTAAAGATTTGAACCACATTTATGAATATTTATCTCTTTCAAACTTAATTTTTCCTTTTTGTTTTGTTTATACATTTCCTCCATCAAAGATAATTCTATTTGAGACTCTATCAAATACTAAATACAAACACATCTCTTAGCATAAATTTGATTGCATGTGTGTTGATAATCTTATAATAATTTTATATAATGTTCTATTAATATTAATAGTTATTGCGTAAACATATATGTTAATTAGTTGTGGGAGGGAGGGGTCAGGGTCACTCCTTACCATCCGTCTTTGACCCAAATGTGTCCTATAAATAAAAGTAGAAGATGGCTTTGTTGGAAATATCTTATGTCTTTTATAACTTACTATTTTAGACCCACTGTTTTGTAGTGATGAGTATAATGAATTTTTTTTTCTTTCTTTTCTAAACCTAAGTCGTCACTGTTTTTCTTCTCTTATCTATCGAAGATGGATGATTTAGAGTCTGTTTTGACCCAAAATTATCTCTCCGAATTGTGTTTGTGTTTTTGTCGTCTTTGTACTCCGCTTGTTTTGATTTCCATCTTTTTTCGGTGTGTTTTCTAATTTTCTATCTTAGTGCGGTGTTCATTTGATTCAGATTGAAATATTAGCTTTGAGCAAGTGCAGATTCAATCAATGACTTCGACGACGTCGACATTACAGATCTGGAGACACGAGTATTTCAGAAACTTAAATATAGTCATATTTATAGGCATAAATGCTCTGCCGTTTTATACTATTAACATGTATGTTGTAAGTTTATTTGAAGATTCATCCTTTTTATTTTTAATAACTCTAAATTTGTATTGCATCAATTTACCCTATCAATTTGTAGGAATGAATATCATTTATTTTTGTCAAAAAAAAACTTACTATTTTAAACTCTTAAGGAATGTTGGCACTTGATAGCATTTCCATTATGTATATTGTGAGCTTGTGCAATCTAACGGCTGAGATTAAATAAAAAATGTTTTCGATTTCGCCCATTGCCTATATTGTTGACCTTTGTTGTAAGCTAGTACTATATATTACTTCATGACAAAAAATGGGAGCTGAGTGAGAGTGACATAACAAATAAATGGCAAAGTTTAGCAATCATGATTTCCTCTTTGGAATGGTTCCTGTTCTTCTTCTTCTTTTATTATCACATATTTGCTTTCAAGTTGCGAAATGTGGCTCCATAGTGCAGTTTCTTCCTGGATTCCAAGGACCCCTTCCTTTTGTGCTTAAAACCGGGTCAGTTTTACACTCAGCTATATAAGTTTTTAAGTTTTTTATTTTTAATGTATGGTTTTCAAATAATTTTATATTCATGTTTGTTGATTAGGTATGTTGGAGTGGGTGAACAAGAGGATGTGCAAGTGTTTTACTACTTCATTGAATCAGAG
>Ga0315915_1004938_pt1 | contig 16701 bp, 4 predicted proteins | sample MpolbnodulesMG_FD_207738 | JGI IMG/M metagenome (GOLD analysis project Ga0315915, IMG submission 207738) | Medicago polymorpha root nodule microbial communities from Los Angeles, California, United States - branched nodules | ecosystem: Host-associated > Plants > Roots > Nodule | place: USA... | reverse complement strand
TTTGGTAGTGTAAGAATTTCACGTTTAATATGCTTGAAAGAGTTTCACATGTTAGATTAAGAGTTTCAGCAATTGCCCGCATGTTTTCTCCTTAAATTTCACTAGCTATTACCATATCTTACCAAAATTTTTTTTGTAGAAATGCATTGCAGCTAACTTGTACTCTAAGGCCACAAGTTAAAAAATCAAAAATAAAAATAAAATCTTGAAAATTGTGTATTCTTAATTTTGAAAACTTAAGATTTTATCTTATTAACTTTTGACTTAATTGGTCTTTTGGTCCCTTAATTAATTTTTAGTTCACATTTTGGTCTCATAACTCGTAAAATCAACATTTCAGTCCCTCTTGTTTTGTTCCGTTAGTTAAAAAGGTTCTTGATTGTTAACTTTAATCTTAAATGTCTATTATGGACCAATCTTAAAAGTAGTCTACCATAGACTTCATTAATTTTTTAAATTTTAACCGTTTGATCTTTTAAGAAAAAGTCTAGCATTGAATTATGAAGGACTACTTTATTTTACAATGATCCAACAACAACTACCATTGGATTAAAAAAAAGCTACCATTGAATTATATTTCTCTTTCTTCATCTTCTTTCTTCCTCTTCTTCATATATTCAACTTTATCTTCATCATTTACTCATAAACAACCCAGATTGCTTCCTCATTTTTTTTTATTAATAAACTCAATGTTCATCAAATCTTCTCTTAATGTTCATCTTCTTCCCTCTTTCACTTTCTCTCTCTAACCCTAACATTTTATAACAATAGAACCCAAATCTGATTCCAATTCAGCCGTGTCAATTGAAAATTGAAACCCTTTTCATTTCCCCCCAAATCCCTAAACTGTTTCCATTTTTGTTTCAATCAAACCCCCAAATCTCAGTCTCTCAGATTTTTTGTTTCAATCAAACCCCCAAATCTTAGTTTGTTGGGTTGAGATCCGTGGATTGAGCTCTTCGCCATCTACCGTAGTTCGACGCAAGTCCTTCTCTACCGGAGGGAGGTGGTGTACCTGCACGTGCTCCAACACCAAGTCAGCAAGGGGTTCGAGAGAGAGTGCGACTAAAAATAGAGAAGTGTGTTACCTAACACAATTTTAAGCATGAGTATATACAGTGGATAAGTAGTGTTTTTGTTTGTCAAACCTTTACGTTGACAATCGTCCATGAGGGACAAGTGTAACCATCTGAGGGTCATCTGACATTGAACCCGGACTGGACGGTCATGATCTATTGGTTCATACCATTATCTAGTGAAATTTAAGGTTTGTCCATCGTATGATATCATATGCTCTTGGGTTATGGATTAGACCCGAGTCTAGCCGAAATGAGCCTTGGCTTAGTCTGGAACATTATGATAGTAACATCTAAATTGGTTAGCCACACCTCGATGTATTTTGCCTCTGAGGAAAAACATTATACTTAGGGGAGAGATTGTTAAATCGTTGAACTCGGTGGAGCAAATTAAGTTTATTCTTGATTTTGGTTTATGTCGTAATTTTGATTATATTTTTTTCTAGTTGGTATAAGAATTCTTTAATACTTCAAAAAGGCATCTAAGGATTGCTTCTATTTGAATTGTAAGGGTTTGAGTTCCCCTCGTATTTCATATAATTTAATTATTTGTTTATATAAAAAAAATGAGACAGCTCAAGGGTTGCATTATTTCCCAAATTTCTAAAATCATTGTATTTTCTCCTATATTTCTTATTGTATTCATGTTTGAAATGAGATTTAAAGCTTAAAATTTATCTATCCAAGAAATTTAGAAATCAATCTACCATTGAATAGCTTCACTCTTTTTTAAGACGTGAATTGTAACAGCCAGTTTTTAGCTAGGATTATTTTATTTATTATTTAAATATGTTTATATGTGTTTAATTGCTTGACTGTGTAGTTATCTTGGGATTGGTGGATTTTTAGCCTAGAAGGGTATTATAGTCATTTTTATGACTGGAGATATTTTGGTAATTTGTGGAGTGAGAGTAATTTAGTAATTTTAGAATAAGGATTATTTTAGTGTTTGAAGGTGAATAGTTATTTTACTAGGTTAGAGGTAACTAGTGGTTAATTATTTGCGAGATGGTAATAAGTAGACGTTTTACTAAGTTAGGAGAGTAGAAACATTTTTAATTAGATGGTAAGAGTGATAGGTCCAATATGAGGGAATTTAACCTAGCACAATTAAGAGGTAACTATATAAGCTTAACATGAGTAGAAACTAGGTTAGAATTTCATTTCTCATAAACTAAAGAGAGGCTAGAGGTAGAAAGAAAGTGCGAAGAGAAGAGAATGCCCAAAGAGAGATTCAAGAAGAGACAAGCTAGGATCAAAGGGGGAGTGGAGCAAAGTGAATATTTGCCTAGGATAGTGAAAAAAAGAGGTAAGGGGGACAGTTCTATACCATAACTAAGCTATAATTTCACTTTTCAATTATGGGTCATAAGTGCTTACGTATGAATTATGATTTTGAAAGATGATTTTCGTGCTCATAATTGAATGATGATTTGAGGTATGTTAAATTTGTGATGAACTTGTTGTTATTGTTTATTTATCATTGTTCAAACATGTTGAAATGAATACTTTGTGATTTTAGCTTAAATTGATGAGAAATGATGTTGTTGTTGTTGATTGTTGGTGAAATCATGATTATATGATATAAATGTTGTTGAATTATGTTAGTGATGATAATTCATGCTTTGGGTGTTGCTAAATGTGTTGTTGTGATCAAGTTGTTGTGTTTAATGAGTTTTGTAAAAATGTGTCATAAATTGAGAGGTTTGATTTTGGTGAATTCAAGTGAATTGATGATGTTGTTATGTTGAATTAACATGATTAAAATTTATGTTTTGAACTATAAGTTTTGGATGTGGGATTGTTTGGAAGAAAATGGGTTTTTTGAGTAAAAGTCGCTTTAAGCGTATTTGGAGAAATTGGATTAAGTTTATTTGGGATGGGAAAACATGATTTTAAAGTATAATGTGATATATTTAAGTGATTGGAATGCGTATGAGAAGACATAATAAAAAACGAATCAACGATCGAAATTTTATGTGCGAAACGGTGAAAACGGAAAAATCGAAAATCATGTATTGTCAGACACACACGACCGTGTGTGTCCTAGGCACGGACCACGTGTGTCATTCGCAGTTGGCACACACGACCATGTGTCCAACAGGCACGACCGTGTGGCCTGTGCAGGTACTCGAAAACTCAATTTTTCACATTTTCATCGACTTTTAAGTATCCCTATGAGTTCCAAACACCTAACCCTACCTAATTGAAGTGTAACTGAACTTCTAAAAGTGTTTAAACATGGTTTTACTTTGGAAATGAATTGAGTCTGAAACATGAATAAAAATGAGACGAACTTTGAGATTTTGAGAAAATAAACGAACCTTGTGAAACCAAAATGCTATGGCTGATTTCCTTATATGCTAGATAGTGTGTAGGTTGTTTTTATGACATGTAAGAACTTGAAATCATACTTTTGTTGAGTGACATTGAAAATAAACTATTTTGTGAAAATAGACGAACTTCGCTAAATTAGGGTTTTATGATCGGATGACTTGCAATTGGCTTTGTAAACCTAATAATAGGGTAGAATAAGAATGAATTAATGATGGTTAGGTGTTTAATATGGTGAATTTCAAGATGTGGTTAGTTGTCCGTTTCTTATGCAAAATGTGGTTGTGAAACATAATTGTTTCTTTGAAGTAATAATTGTTGATGATGATTCTTTTGGTGAATTTAACTTGATGATATGTGGATGACTCTTGTTGAATTATGACTTGATGATTGTGTGAATGTAAATACTTGATAATGTTATTGGTGGTGTTTGGTGAAGATATTATAAGATGGTGTATGTTATATAATATAGTTTGGGGAATTGTATATTGTCGAGTCTTTGCTTGTAAATCCATGCATTCATAGTCATGTCGAGTCTTTTGGTGAAGAATGTAACTGGTGGTGTTTATTACATTAGTTGGTGAAGAACGCAATTGGTGGTGTTTGTTACGTTAGTGGATTCATAACGGTACAATTATCTCTGGAATCCTATTGATACCACATGCATGTAGAAGTGTCTAAGAACATTGCGTGCATTTGTAAATTGGTGAATGTGTCATACTTGGATATGTGAATTTGTGAATACGTGCATTGATGTGAATTAGTAAATGTTGTGTTAATGTGAATTGTGGATTTATATATGTAAATTGGTATCTTGTAATGATGGTGTGATGATATTCATGTGGAATTAATATTCTCGGAATGTTGAATATGCACTTGTTTACTTATTTGAGTTCATTGATTGTTTTAATTGATTATGTTTATTTGTGGAATATTAATTAACCCTCAGTGGTCGTTTGGTTGACTGCCTACCTAATTCGTATGAATGGGTAGATAGTGTGCACGAGTGAGTTGCCTTTGCTTGTGAGTATGCTCGAAGACTAGATGGATGCTACCTCGTTTGCTTTATGCTTGGAGTCTAGAGTTAGGGCTCTAATTAGGGTGTCGGTCTTTCGTTGTTTATTTTTATGTCTTGATGAGACTTATACTCAATTATGTTGAGATTTGAGATTATATTTTTGTGAAGTATTATGATACATGTGACATGGCTATTTTGGAGATTTCTTTATATATTGATGAGACGTTATGATATTATTCCGCTGTGAGTTTTGAAAAATTATTTATACATGTTTTGGATTATTAATGTAGCATCTAAGCTCATTGAATAATTGTACTATTGACTTGATTTATCGCTTTAAGGGTTTAAGGTGTTACATGAATCGCTTAATGGACAATCATGGTCAATGGATATGTATACGACCTAAAACCTCAATAAAGGCTGGAAATTTCAAAGTATTACTAGTGTTTGATGAATTTGATGAGAACCTTGTGAAAAGAAGTTGTAATCTTCCTTCTACATGCTCACTATGCTCAATTCATGAGGAAACCTCTTTTCTTATTTTCTTTGAATGCAATTTAAACGTTAGATTGTGGAACTGCCTATTTACAACTATCAACATAAATATACACTATATGTCTTTAGATAGTTTTAGGAATCATTGCAATAGATCTTGATCTCCCCTATGCCAGACTGTTATTGTAGCTGTCATCACCAATGTTGTTTAGTATTCTAAAAACCAGAGTAGATTTAACAAAGGTATAATGTGTTGAGATTTCAAGAGGGGTTTTTTCAAAATTTTAATCCTATTAGTGGAATAAATTCAAATGAACGAGTCTTCATTAAATCATTAATCACAAATCAAACAACACCTTGAAAGAATTATGTGTTTCCCTAAAAAAAAGTGAGTGATCACAAGTACTGCTCGATGACAATACCTCTACTCAATCCACACAAACAACTTCCCTCAATCTTCAGTGCTAGCTGCTTACGAATAAAGGCTTAGAGAGAAAGGAAGCGGGTTTAAGGTTCAAAAAACTAGGGTTTCTAAATTAGGTTAAGTGTGGTCTCTTGATTCAGCACAAGGGTTTCTATTTATATAACCACTTGTGTGCTCTGCAAGTCAAACAGTCACTACTGGTCTTATGTAAGCCCAATAATCCATTTGCTGCACTTTGCTAATTAATTAGTTTCATGTGCTAATTGCACCCCCAAGTAATAAGTCTCATTTATTCCTCTCACTTAACCTTTTTTTTTTTTTGTGTGACCCATGTAGGTTCTTGCCATGATGGCAATAATATTAAATATTCTACTGTATTTAATATTATAAAACAGTGAGCGGTATCTAGCGACACATCACAATAAAGCTTGACTACAAATACTTTAAGAATATTGTCCTTATGTTTAATGGGATCTCATGATTAGATTATACTTAATGTTCGATTAAACAGACTAATTATTCTAGGGAGTTTATTATTTTGAAACAAAACAAAATCAATAAAGAAATTACTTACTATATATATATATATAAGTCATGATACAAAGTCAAATCCAATCAATACAAATTGGCTATTAGGGTTTTCTCCAACATAGTGAACTAGAGATCATCTATTTCCAATATTACCTCTAGTTTCTCTCTTTATGGCAACTAAACAATAAAAGTTTCAACTTCTTCTATGTCTTATTTTATTATATTGAAAAGGTTTCATGTTAATATTCAAACATCCCCCCCAAGGCTAGGCTTCCATCGTTAAAGAGGTTATTTGGACTCCTCCAGTTTCTAATTGTGTGAAGTGCAAATATATGTGGATTCTCTACATCAGATGATTTTTCTAATTGAGACATTTTTCGAAAATAGTAGTATTGATTTTCTTGGAGGATTTGGAGAAAATTTGGGAGTTGCTTCTGCTTACTTTGCTGAATTATCAAAGTTCATGAAAGCCATTGAGATAGCTTTTTCAATAAATTGGTAAAACCTTTAGTTGGATACTGATTCAACTCTTGTTATCCTGGCTTACAAGTCTTATGCCTTGATACCATGGAGTTTGAGGAACTAATGATTCAACTGCATGGTTCTTGTTAGAAATGTGAATTTAATTGTAACACGTGTCTTTAGAGAAGAAAACCAATGTGTTGATTGTTTAGGTAATTATGGTATGTCCATCACATCCACTATATATGTATTGGAATGCTTTACCTCACTTCATTTCAAAAGTTTTCTTAGGAATAGACCAAGACTTCTCGACTTTAGATTTATTCCTTGTTAACGAGGTCATACTAGTGTCCTCCTCCTCTTCCTCCTCCCTTGTTTTGTATCTTTTCTTTTTCTCTATATATTTGAGTGGTTGCAGCTCCTTTATTGCAAAACTTTTTGCTTAAAAAAAGACTAAAGGTAACCAATAAAAAATACTAAAAAAAAAAATTCCAAATAATGATATTAAAATTCTTTTAAAAATAAAATAAAAAATGGGGATGGGATAACTATTATTAAAAACAGTATAAATATGTTATTAAAATCCTTTATAAAGTTAATATTTTACCACTGAGATAACACCTCATATTAGATATAATTATTTTTAAATCATATATGATTCTGTTAATGAATCGAAATAAATAATTTTTTTAACATTTATTGAAATTAAATATAAAGAGGTATACAAATAAATTTTTAGTTTTATAATTAATATATAAAAAATTCTATCCTTTATACACGTGGACATGGACTGATAGGGTGACAATTCAACAATTTTACGTTTTTATTTTATGGTGAAAAGTCATTCCTCTATAAATTAAGAATAGTACTATAGACTGAAATTCGCATCCATTCTTCTCAAAATAAATTACCACCATTATTGAATAGTCAAATTTAAGTCCTAAAACAATATGGAGCAGAAGTCCCTCATTTAACAACAACCGTTCGACACAATCAAGCTTTGGTAAGCACTTTAAACAAAAAATAAAAATTACCCACTTGTATCTCTTTATAATGTGTTTTTTATGTTGTTGAAAGAATCTCTTTATAATGAGTTGAGATCCTCGTATTCTCAAAAATAATAGAGTAATTATATTTAAAAGGATTGATTAACACATATTTTAATTCTTTTAATTTTTTTTACTTCGTAAAAGATTGAATATAATGTTTTTATGTGGATATATTGTTTTAACTAGTGTATGTGTATATTTTATCACATAAATGAATTTGATATCTAAATTCATAGTAGATCTTGCTGTTTTAATATTTTTTCACTAGATTTCATTTTATTTTTTCGTATTTTTCCCCCTTAATTGCTTCTACTGGATTCTCAAGGCATTATTTACCTTGGGAAAGAAAGATCTAACTTGAGATATGATTGTGCATTGCTTGTTAACCATTTTTGACATGGGAAAATACTTAGTTTTTGAATGAAATTGTAATTTAAGGGGATGACAAAAAAACTTTGGATCCCATATTTGACCTCTCACTTTCTCTCAATTTTATAAATATCTTTAATATTTTTAATTTATTATTTTAATGTGTGTGAGTTTTATAATTTTTGGGTACCGAATTTGATTCACTTAAAAAGATTTGAGATCTTAGAATTAATTTTGTTCGGAGCAGATATGTGTATACAATGGTGAGAAAAACATCTTTACTAAAATTTCAATGTTTTTTAATATTATATATTATTGTATTTAAAACTAATGGGATATAATATTAAATTAATAAATTAAGGTTACACAAAAATGCAATTATTGTGTGAAAGAAATAAAGTGAGAGAAAAGGTGGGTGAAAAAATAAACAAGGTCCCTTCAAATACGTCGGTTTTGTTACAAATTGTATTATTGATCTATCTAATGGTGTGAAGCTAACCTGTATATATACAAACAAACAAAAAGATGTTTGTATCTTAGTTGTAATAGCTTCATAGTTCTCATTTTTATACGTAAAGATTCCACTAACGTCAAGTGATATATGTGTAGTCACCTTTTACAAGCAGGTTTGCCACCTTTGATTAAAAAGTAGAAAAGAAACTATACGTTATAGTTTTTGTCTAAGTGAAATTATATCTTACATTCAGATTTTGACCCTCTATGTAATCAAAAAAAGTGAATAAAGTATACACTACATTTTTTTTTTTTTTTTATGGAAAAAAAAAATTTAAATTTTTTTTTTTTGAACAATTTTTTTTTAAATATTATTAATATGAATAAAGCATAAAATTGTTGTTAACCATTACATGTTTTAATTTAATTTTTCCTTCAAATTAAAATATTATTTTCAATAAAAAATAACTCAACTATGTGATAATCTTATGTTAATTATTTTTTCAATGAAAAAATTATTTTCATGAAAATTAATTAATTATGTGATACTGTTTGGATTTAGTCCGTTTGCAGATAGGGAGTCCACCTCCAACAAGGAACGAGGAACCGCGTATTCCCGTTAGAAATATGACAAGAATCATGCAGTGTGCTCTTCCATCGTACGCAAAAATATCTCAAGATGCTAAGGCGTCAACACAACTGTGTGTGTCTGAATTCATGGGCATCATCATCACTGAGGCTGTTGAGAAATGCAATGAAGAAAGTCGAAAGATCATTAGTGGTGAAGATTTAATATGGGCTATGGGTAGGTTGGGGTTTGAGGACTATGTTGGTCCTCTCTCTCTTCTCCTCCAAAACTATCGCAACCGTGCTAGTTGCTCGAGCAGTGGCAATGGCCAACATTGATATGGATATGGTTAAAATAAGTTGTGCTTAAAACTTCATGAATTGGTGACATTGAAAGTATTTTGGTTCCTTCTTTTTAAGTTTTTTTTTATTTCATTTGACTTTCATTGGAGATTTGAGTTATTATTGAGTGTTATATATGGAAAAAATTTAGAATTATTTTATTATTATTATTATTATTACTACTACTACTACTACAACTATTGTCATCATCTTCATCATCATAATCATCATTGTCTATGAAATGTCACTTCAATATTGATAAGTGTTTGATCATAAATGGACACATGACTTTGAAACTGATCAGAAATGGATGTATGTTCTGCCTTGGTTAAAACTACCTTGTTATCATCAACATATCAATGTAAAAGAATTGTTTATAGAACCAATTTGGTTTTACAACACATTTTCCGCGACTTTCAAATACTTGAGAGCATATCCTTTTTCACACGAGTGTGAAATGCTTGGTCTGTGATTGTACTAAGTCTCCCCAATAAGCATAGATGGAACTCCTCTATGAATGATTGGTACACTGAATAGTGAGTGTTGGTCTTTCATCATCTTCTCCACCTAGTGTTTTTCAAAAACCAGGTTACATGCATGATTTGATAAATAATTTTACCTTAAGATTTGGTTTAAAATGTAAAAGATATTTTTATTTCTTTTTCAAGGTTATCTAAATAAAACATATATGAAGATAGGTTCATTTCATTAAATTTTTTTAAATAATGATAGATATGCATTACATGATATATAACTTCCTTACTCTCTATATCATATATTAACGGCCAATTGTCAATTGGTAAAATCAGTCATTCAAAGTTTACTAATTCGAGTATTTCCTATTGATGCTTGACGGTTTTTTTTTATTGAATCAGTCATTCTAAGTTTGCTAATTCGAGCATTTCTATCTTTGTTTGACGAGTTTGTTTATTGAAGGATCTTGAAATATGTGTTAAGAATTTAATTTGAAGTTGTGACAACTCTAAAATTTTACAAAGTTAGTGATTGTAGCTTGAAAGAAAGTCTGCAAGCCTTATCTTTAAGATGGTTTGAACATTAGGTCTCTAATAATTGATATTAATGAAGCAACAAATCTCAAACCATCATTTATACCTCTCACTCAACTGTTCTTCTCTGTGTGACCCTGTAGCTTCTTGTCATGTTGTCAATAATATTATATATTCTATTATATGTAATATTATAAATAATGAGTGGTATATAGTAACAAATCACTGTTAATTAAGTGATAAGAATGTCAAGGGATCTGACGAAACATTTCTGTGATAACGATCTTGTGTATAATTACCCTTTTGCCCTCATTTCTATATTGAATACAAGGCATATTTTGTCACCCTTGTCTAGTTCAATATTGAACCCTTAGACATTCCTCCTGTTATGTAGGAGGGAAAATTCCATCTAGGTCACTCATGTCTCTCAGCATGAATCGTGGAGAACTCACCAACTAACTTTATAGTCACTTTGTTACGAACAACGTTTGTACGGTAACAAAGTACTCGACTCCTACATCTAGGTTACATAGTGGTTTCAAGTCGAAGGGTGGAATACACCACTTATCACTATGAGAATAATTTATGACATTTACATTACTTTCTATGTAGTATTCTCATGACGGGTCAATTCAATATAAATATTACTCAAATTATTTATATCTATGTGAAGACTTGATAACTCTTTATCCATGCCATGATCCGTGAGATGTGATCACCAGTCTACCCACATAGTAGTCTTTATGTTTTAATGCTATCCCACTTCACAATAAAGCTTGACTATAGATACTTTAAGAATAGTGTCCTCATGTTTAATGGGGTCTTATGATTAAGTTATACTTAATGTTTGATTAAACAAACTAATTATTCTAGGGACTTTATTATTTTGAAACAAAACAAAACAAAATCAATAAAGCAGTGTCTTATTATATATTCATAAATATATATTAAAGTCATGATACAAATCCATATCCAATCAATACAGATCGGTTATTAGGAACATAGTGAACTAGAGATAATCTATTTCCAATATTACCTCTAGTTTCTCTCTTTATGACAACTAAACCAGAAAAGTTTCAACTTCTTTTATGTATGATTTTATTATATTGAAAAAGTTTCATGTTAATATTCATCTCCCTAAGGCTCCTATAATTAAAGAAGTTATTTGGATTCCTCCAATTTCTAATTGCACAAAGTGCAATACAAGTGGAGCCTCTACATCATATGATTCTTCTTATGAAGACATTTTTCAGAAATAGTGGTATTGATTTTCTTGGAGGATTTAGAGAGAATTTAGGAGTTGCTTCTGCCAACTTTGCTAAATTATCAGGGTTCATGAAATCTATTGAGGAGACATGTGAATTTGATTGTCAGACATGTCTTTAGAGAAGAAAATTTATTAGTTACTCGTAGCCTTTTTGTTTTTTAAGCGAAAAGTGGTGCAATAAAGGAGCTGCAACCACTCAAATATACAGAGAAAAAAAAGAAAAGATATAAAACAAAGGAGAAGGATGAGGACATTACTAACTATTAAGACCTCGTTAACAATGAATAAATCTAAAGTCGAGAAGCCTTGGTCTATTCCTAAGAAAACTATATTAAAATTCTGTAAAAAATAAAATAAAAAATGGGGATGGGGAAAATATTATTAAAACTGGGGTAGCACTGCTGATAATTTTTTAACTACCTTGGCGGATTTGAACTATGTCCTTTGTAATTATAAAGTTAAGATTTTTTTTTGAGGGAATAAAGTTAAGATCTTACCACTGAGATAACACCTCATATTAGATATAATTATTTTTAAATCATATCTGATTCTATTAATGAATCCAAATAATATAATTTTTTAACATTTATTGAAATTAAATATAAAGAGGTATCAAAATAAATTTTTAGTTTAATTAATTAATATATATAAAAAATCCATCCCTTATACACGTGGTCATGGACTAATAGGGTGACAATTCAACAATTTTACGTTTCTATTTTATGGGGAAAGGTCATTCTTCCTCTATAAATTTAGAAGCGTATAGATTAAAATTTGCACCAATTCTTCTCAAAATAAATTACCACCATTGTTCAATAGTCAAATTTAAGTGGTACACCAATATGGAGCATGGAAGTCCCTCGTTTAACAACAATCGTTCGGCACATTTAAGCTTTGGTAAGCACTCTAAACAATAAACAAAAACAATTACACAGTTGTATCTCTTTATAATGAGTTGAGATCCTCGTATTTTTCTAAAATAATAGAGAGTGATTAACACATATTTCAATATTTTAAATTTTTTTAATTTGTAAAAGATTGAATTTGATATCTAATTTCATAGTAGATCTTACTGTTTTATTATTTTTTTCACTAGATTTTATTTTATTTTTCGTATTTTTCCCCCTTAATTGATTTTATTAGATTCTCAAGGCATTATTTGCCTCGGAAAGAAAGATCTAACTTGGGATATGATTGTGAATCACTTTTTTTTTAAGGAGATCGTGCATCACTTGTTAACAATATTTTTACATGGGAAAATACTTAGTTTTTGAATGAAATTTTGATTTAAGGGGATGGCAAAAAAAATATGGATCCCATATTTGACCTGTATCTCTCTATCTCTTTCTCTCAATTTTTTATATATCTTTAATATTTTTAATTTATTATTTTAATTTGTGTGAGTGTTATAAATTTTGGGGTACCGGATTCGATTCACACTAAAAAAGATTTGAGATCTTGGAATTAATTTTATTCAGAGCAGCTCTGCGTATTCTATGGTGAGAAAAACATCTTTGCTAGGATTTCAATTTTTTAATATTATATATCATTGTATTTAACACTAATTGGATATAATATTAATTATAATGACAAATTAATTAATTAAGGTTACACAAAACTGCAATTATCGTGCGAAAGAAATAAAATGAGAGAAAAGGTGGGTGAAAAAAATAAATAAGGTCCCTTTAACTACGCCAGTTTTGTTACAAATTTCATTGTTGATCTATCTAATGATGTGAAGCTAACCAGTATATTCACAGACAAAAAAAAAGTTTGTATCTTAGTGTAATAGCTTCATAGTTCTCGTTTTTATACGTAAAGATTCCACTAACGTCAAGTGATTCATGTGTAGTCACCTTTTACAAGTTGGTTTGCCAGCGTAGATTAAAAAGTAGAAAAGAAATTATATGTCACATTTTTTGTCTAAGTGAGATTATACGTTACATTCAAACTTTGACCCTCTATGTAATTGAAAAAAAGGAAAAAAAGTATACACTGCATTTTTTTTTTGTTTTTAGAGAAAATATTTTTCTTAAAATATTATTAAAATGAATAAAGCATAAAATTATTGTTAACCACTACATGTTTTAATTTAATTTTTCCTTCAAATTTAAAAATTATTTTCAATAAAAAATTACTTAACTCTTTGTGATACTCTTATGTTAATTATTTTTTCAATAAAAAGTTATTTTTATGTTAATTATTTAACTATATATGTGCTTCTGTTTGGATTTAGTTCGCTTGCAGCAAGATTTACCTCCAACAACAAATGAGGAACTGTGTCTTCCCATCCGAAATTTGACAAGAATCATGCGGCATGCTCTTCCTTCGTACGCAAAAATATCTCAAGATGCCAAGACAACAACACAATTGTGTGTGTCTGATTTCATGGGCATCATCACCACTGAAGCTGTTGAGAAATGCAATGAAGAGAGTCGAAGGATCATTAGTGGTGAAGATTTAATATGGGCCATGGGTAGGTTGGGGTTTGAGGACTATGTTGGTCCTCTATCTCTTCTCCTCCAAAACTATCGCAACCATGAGGCTCAATTTAGTGGCATGTCAACTGCTTGTGGATTCAACATGGATGGGTCGGGTGCTGGTGGCTCGAGCAGTGGTAATGGCCAATATTGATATGCAATTAATGTGATGCCCTATCTATCGTACAATAAAATGTGCTTATGGAAGAAAAGTTTTTTTTTTGTAATGATTATGGATATGGTTAAATTAAGTTTTGCTTAAAACTTCATAAATTGGTGGTATTTGAAAGTATGTTAGTTCATTCTTTTTAAGGTTCTTTTATTTAATTTGGCTTTCAGTGGTGAATTGAGTAATTACTGAGTGTCATATATGGAAAAACTTGAGAATTATTTTATTATTATTATTACTACTGCTGCAACTAATTTCATCATCATTGTCTATGGAATGTCACTTCAATATTGATAAGTGTTTGAAATTGTAACCTCAAAAAATGAAAATATCATACGAGATCGTCATAAGATAACAATTAGAATTACTCTTAAAACATCTTACACGTACTTCAAGATCAACCTTGTCCTCAAGGTTGCAAAAAAAGTTGATGGGAGTTGAGAGGATCACACTACTATAGGCATGTTGAAATCTTGATCGGGATCACAATCTTCAAAGTAGACACATGAATTCGAAACTGATCAGAAATGGATGTATGTCCCACCTTGATTAAAAACTAATATAATAATTAGCATACTAACATTTGTCATTAAAAAAAATTAGGAGTAAACTTGGACAAAATTCAATGCCCTAATGACATGTAATTGAAGGGTGCATATGATTGAAATAAGCCCAGCCATGAACCATTGATATCCATAATAGAGGAAACACTGCCAAGGTTATTCCAAGGTGAAATATTTAGGAAAAGGACTTTGTTGAATGCAACCTGGTTGCCACAATGTACCTTAATGCCATCTCACAATTTTGTGCACGTCCGTAGCAATACAAGATTTCGAAACCAAAAACTGTTGCATGCGGTTTTAAATATCTTTGTTTCCATTAAAAAGGAAGCATCTTCTCAATAACAGTGTTGTCAATTAGGTTATTAGCAGCTGTACTTGTCTATCCTTTTATCTCTACTTTGATAGATCATAAGCACACACAAATAAATACATACATACTTTTATTTTTTAATTCATTTTAATCATTCTCCAGATTCACAAATCTCAATCACTTCTCATAGTTGAGAACCAACCAAATCTTTTAACGTGTCGCAATTCAAACTCCTATTTCTTGTGACAAATATTTTTGCTTAAGGTTCTTCTTGATTGTGAGGAAAGCAAAAGAAATGGGTGTTTGAATTGTGTTGGTGTCTTTTGAATCTTTTTAACATAAGATATAAGTGATGAAAGTAAAGAGATAAGGAGAAGAGATAACACAAATATTTAGCTTGGTTCACCCCACACCCTAGGATTACACCTAATCTCCTTGCATTTCCAAGATATTTTTCCATTATAAGCAAATCCTAATTACAACAACACTAAGACAACCTAGTTTTAGATTTCCTTGCTTCAACGTATAGGACTTCCTAATCTCAATCCAGAGATTTACGACAACACTTATTGATTACAAATAATGTTTTTACATAAACATATATGAAGCACAATACACTTAAAGTGTATCTCTTATAATATTTCTTGACTATTTCTAGAAAATGTATATACTATTACAATAGTATATGAACATGTTAGACTATGTATATATGTATGTATGTGAATTTGCTCAAGTGTCATAACCTTCTTCAAACAAACTAGCCCTTTATATAGAGCTGAAGCTTACTGACCATTGCTTAAGAATTCCTGGTCTTTAAATGCCTGATTTAATGTTGAGATATCCTTATAAATTTCGTCCATGTATCATCCATTCATTTCCATCGACGATACTTTTAATAATTTTAACTCCTTTTCATTAGTTAGAATAAACTTTCCTTCTTAGACAAAAGCCATTGCATGCATCACTAATGAATTTTTGGGTCTATGTTGATATATAAGAACTCAATCTAGAGGCCTGAACCACATTGTTAACTTTCACAGAGTTGACATTAATCTTGATGCAGAACCTTGTCTTTATCTATTCCACATATCTTCATCAAGGTCCAGAGCTTTGATCATAGTCCAGAGCATTGACTGGAGGTCTATAGCTTTGATCGGAGGTCCAGAACTTTGACTTGGTTCAAAGGAAAAGCTTCTCTCATACTCATAATTTCTTGCACACTTAAACACATATTAGAGTTGTTCTCTAATAAGTTCCAAATTACTGATATTTTTCGTAGTACTTATCGACTTGTTTTGCAAGTAATTAAGTATAACACCCCCTATGTTTGTAAATTATGGCAAAAAGTTGTTATAACTAATCAAATACATTTTTATAGATTTTGAGAATGACTACATCAATACGGACTAAAAGAATGCAAATACGCACACAAGAAGCCAAACCAAAGCATCACAATGACATCTGGTGAATAACACGATTTTCTAGGCAAGACAATCATTGTGAAAACGAGTCAAAACAAATATTTCCATAAGGAAAAGTCAAAGGTGATTAGCTAGGGGAGATTTATTCCTCTAAGTGAACTAAGGCGGCTCAAGAAAATATCTAAAGACAATTGTTTTTTTCCTCTTTGAAGAAACCTCGATTCTCTAGGAGAGTATGACTTTGCCTACCAAAGTTAACATTTCAGGACCTCTATATATAAATGTGTAGGTCAATTTAGTAGAGAGAGAGAGAGAGAGAGAGAGAGAGAGAGAGAGAGAGAGAGAGAGAGAGAGAGCTAGAGAG
>Ga0315915_1004937_pt1 | contig 16702 bp, 13 predicted proteins | sample MpolbnodulesMG_FD_207738 | JGI IMG/M metagenome (GOLD analysis project Ga0315915, IMG submission 207738) | Medicago polymorpha root nodule microbial communities from Los Angeles, California, United States - branched nodules | ecosystem: Host-associated > Plants > Roots > Nodule | place: USA... | reverse complement strand
AGGATTTTGAATGGTGTAAACCATTCAACTTCTGTCAATTGTCAAATTAACCATTAATAACCTGATGGGGATTTATAGGTGATTGCTTTGTTATCCTGTAACGATGTGTTTTTCTTTATGCAATAACGCACTTTCTGCCAATTATCTCAAGCACTGGCGAATTCATGATGCTGTTATACAACTGCAGTTCTGTATTTAGTTGTACTTGGAACAAGAGGACCTTTATGGCTTATGTGATGTATTTGGGAGATTTAGTCCTTTAACACTTTACCACAATTTGGGTTGAAGTCTAGATTTCAACAGAAAACTCAACATTGGATATTTTTTAGTTTCATACTTTAACTTTAGCAGATTTGACTTCCCACCAATATGTCACCTCAGATTTGAAATAGTGGGTTAAAACTGTTTTTGCAAATGAAATAATGGGTTAAAAATGGTTTTGAATTAAAAAAAGTTTTTTTTTTTTTTATAAAAAAATGTTGAATTAAAACAGGTTTGAATTAAAAACCAGATTAAAATCCGGTTTGAATAAAAAAACTGGTTTGAAATTGGTTTTGGAAGAGAATCCGGATTTTATGAGAAACCGGATTTGAACTGGATCCGAACTGGATCCAAACCGGTTTCAAACCATATCCGAACTGGTTTAGATAAGAGGTTTCAGAAACCAAACTAAAACCAAAATTTGGTTTAGTTTTGGTTTGGATTGTAACCATGCACACCCCTAGTCTCTATCTAGTTCAAGGTATAACTGTCGCGGTCAAGGTCGCGGTCGCGTATAGGATTTCATGATTTTGGTTGTTATGTATACTGCATTACAGATTGCGGTCAACGCGGTGTGAATTAGTCACAACATTGCACTTCTCTTAAATAATGTATAATAACTTAAATTAGAGATAGGTTTGAAGTTCTAAACTAGAGAAAGAGCCTAAAGAAGATAACATCATGTAATTTATGTTCAAATATGTAGTTATGTACTAAAAATGTGATTTTCATCCATCTCAATTGAAAAAAAAACATAATTATCTGTCTATTGTCATGACCCCGTTTGGTTGCGGCCGTAAAGGTGTTTCGTTGCGGCCGTAATGGCGTCTCGTCATGATTTTTTTCACTCTAAAAACAGGGGAAAACAGTAACTGCCGCTACCTGTATCTTTTTGTCGCGGCCTTTTTCTCGGTAACGGATCGTTTTTTAAAACCTTGGTCTAGTTCACAACTTGGTTACGTTTTGTAATGTTTAGCTTCTTTCTACAATTCATGTAGAAGTTGTATAGAAGCCAATTGCTGTTTAGAAGAAAATGCTGCAGGGGAGACGATAGAGTTGTATATGAACCTCCTAACTAATTACTGTTGTTGTCTTTCAACTCATGTATGCTTTCTCATAACATTCAGATATGACATTTTCTTGGCTTGCTAGTTGCTACTGGTGAAGAAACACATTACTTTTGATACGGATAACAACATTCAAGATTCCTTACCTGGAGAGAGGCAAAAGGAAATAGTGGTATTGAGAAACATGGTGCCATTTAGGTCTATTATTAAAGAAGCATGCGAGAAAGCATTAATTGTTGCAAAGTTCTTTTGCGTTTTACACATTACCAACAAATATCTGATCGATCCTGTTCAGGCAAGCATGATTCAGCCTTCAACTTATCGCAAATTATTTTTTCATGATTAAAATTACTAATCAGTTCTAATTCTGCAGACTATTGGTCCTAGCATGCTTCCTACAATCGATGTGACACCAAGCCTCTATCTTGCTGAAAGGATCTCACCTCGATTTGGCAAAGTTGCTCAGGGAGATATTGTAATCCTCCGCTCAGCTCGTAACCCTAGAATGTGCATCACAAAGCGCTTGGTTGGATTAGAGGGTGATACCATCACATATGTTGCTGATCCTAATAACGATGATAAGCAGGAGACAGTTGTGGTATGGTGATTTGTTCTGCTTGTAGTTTAGAGTTACTTCTTGTTTAAATAACTGGTATCAGAACTGATACTTTTGGCTTCGATATTTAATGAATAGGCTTCATATTTTTCTGTCTATAAAATTTAACATTTAATTGTCTTTTTATTTGCTGGATTATAGAGATTTTAATTGTCCTCCTTCTTTCTATAGGTTCCCAAGGGTCATGTTTGGATAGAGGGTGATAACAAATATAAAAGCAACGATTCTAGAAATTTTGGTCCAGTTCCTTATGGCCTTATTGAGAATAGGTTATTCTGGAAGGTGAGATTTTGTATACACTGAAGCCACACTTATCTAAAAGCCCCCACTTCTTTTTCTTCTGTCAGTTCTCCATAATCTTTTGATGTATTATCTGAAGGTATCTCCACTTAAAGATTTTGGATCGTTCCGGAATAAATGATTTGAAGCTTTCAATCATGTAAGTTACAAATTACAATCTTGAGCAGGATAACTATTTGTTTCATTTTGAATGGGAAAGAGAATGCCTTTATTTGGTATACAAATTTGTAGACTTTTGATTTAGTGGTAAGACCGCTTTTGATAAAACAACTTCTGACTTGGGTTTTAGCCTCTGAGGCACAGTGCAATTATTCCATTCTATTTTGGCAAGATTTTGGGGGTGTAAAAATCGAAAAGTGATTATGTTTTATAACTGGTTATAAGAGTTTTTTATTAATCTTTTTCTGCAGAAAGACCTACCACAAACTTGACACTGAAGCAGAGATCATTTGCAATGCCATTGGGTTTCCTTTATCGTGGTGTAGGACTGGCCTTTTTGATTTCTTGTAATGCATTATTTTGGTAGATTAAGGGTCTGTTTGTCATGTATTATTAACAAAGTAATTTTGGTATTCAATATTAAATGCAAAAACTTGCAGCTGCATTGTGACCTCCAATTCACAATGCCTGAATACCGAAATTTGAGGACAGATGCATGCAATGGTGGTGTGAGCTGTAAATAACGGTTCAACAGTGGACCACATGCCCTATTGACTATTTTACTTAACAATGTAAATGATTTTTTTTCCTTCCCATTTTCCTACATTGAAGTCTTAGTAACACCTACGCGACACTGGCACACATGATATCATTCGAATTATTACCTTCATATCTGATAGTTGACCCATTGAAGTTTTGTCCGGTGTCTAACGGTGTTGGTGTGTGTTAGTGTCGATGTCATACACCAACACGATATTGGCACACGCAATAATATTCAATCATCGATTTTTTTTTTCTTCTTCAAATTATTACCTTCACAGACTTTAGTTAACCCAAAGATTCTCAACTTCAAAGGAACACACACATATTTAATGTTTATAGTCTAAATCAGTTAATACACAAATGTAGGAACATTGCATAGTAGAAAAGTAAAAAAGTAAATATTTCAGCAAAATATTTAAAGTGGTACTAGTTTGGGGGGATATAGGGTAGGTCTGTTTCTTTAGCCAAAGGAGATCCAAGCACAAATCTCTCTCAAAGACCAAATTCGGGTGATAAAGGAGAAAGAATAAGCAAATAGTACTAAAAGACAAAACATAAATTTCTAACGACATATCTTCAAACTTTGATCTGGGACGAAATAAGACAAAAATATATTTATAAAGAACGAAGATTGAAAACTCTTTGAAGGAGAATGTAACACATGTAAAGAGATAGAAGAAAATAACACAGAAATTAGTGATTCATTTGTAGAAAATGATCATAGTGGTTAGGGTTTGATAGAAGGTTGAAGATGTTGAAAAATTGATGGTCAATCTATTTGGATTTGAGTTGAATTAATAAAGTGTAAGGTAATCGATTTGAGTTGAATTAATAAAGTGTAAGGTAATCGTTGAGTTGAATTCATCATAACAAAAGTTTTAAAATTGACTCAAAATGAGTGTTTTTGTAAAAAATACACACATGCTCTGTTTGAGAATGCCACATTTTGAGCTAATAAGCTGTTCCCTATAAGCTCATCCGCATAAACTAAACTATAAGCTATCAATTATTTTTTACCAAACATAGCCTAAAAGCCAAAAACAACAAGTCTTGGATTTCAATTGGACCTCATGTTGGAAATGTCAGATAACTCAAACTAGAAGTAAAGAGTTATAAAATCTGAATTCAAATTCAGACAAAGATAAAATAATTAATATAATAACTGATTGCTTGCTAATATTTAAGATTAAAAAGTTAAAATAACATTGAACCACATGGTGCATTTGAAATAGGATTTGCCTCAAAAAGCAGAAAATAGAAAGCAAAAAAATAATTATTCGCACAGTGGTCTATCATATAAGCAAAAGACAACCGCCGTCAGGAACTGCCATCCACCTTCCCTATCCCTTTGAAACACTGGTATGTATGTATTATAAATGTAATAGGGATTTAAATATTACTTTAATTGGTTACAATATAACAAGTGAATTCTGATTCTAAATATGTTTACCCAATTTCATTCTCAGAAAAGTTTGAGAACTTTCTTTCACACCCTTTGGACCATCAATGGCGGGTATTTATATTCTGTCTTTAGTGCCGATACTACGTTTAGTCCTTTTAGTTTGACAGAATTATCAAGTATGTCTTTAAGTTTCAAAAGTTTCAAATAGATCTTTTAGTTTGATAGAATTCCCAAGTTAGTTTTAAGTTTTAGAAGTTTCAAATAGTTTCACCGTTACACCTAATTAATTGATGCTGATGTAGCTATTAAGTTGTTGACTTAGATCAAAACGCTGCATTTTAAAAGCTCCAGGGTGTCAAAACGTTACGTTTAATGATCACAAATGATCATTCTAGCACTATAAATGACCATTTGTGACCATTAAATGTAGCGTTTTGACACCCTGAAGCTTTTAAAAGGCAGCGTTTTGATCCAAATCAACAACTTAACGGCTACATAAGCATCAATTAAACCGAGACTGATAGCAGGGACCTATTTAAAACTTAAAGGACTAACTTGAGAATTATGTCAAACTAAAAGGACCTAATAGAAACTTTCGAAACTTAAAAGACTAACTTGGGAATTCTGTCAAACTAAAAGGACAAATAGTGGTATTTGGCAATAATTTTTTATGCTTTGCATGCCAGTAGTCTTTTATAGAAACGTTTATGGAGGAAAACATAAAATCAAGCTTTAGTTTGCTATGTTATGAGATTGTCAAGAAGTGTCTTTTTGCTGAAAATTCGACGCCTCTTTCAATCATAATGGTGCTTGAGGATTTCACCCTCTTGCAGCCTATCATCTACTGTGATTAACATGTTCTTGTATAAAATGTTGTCTTTCAACTCATGTATGCCAGCTTTCTCATAACATTCAGATATGACATGTTCTTGCTATTGGTGATCCAAACACTTATCTTTCGATACGGATAACAACATTCAAGATTCTTACCTGGAGAGAGGAAAAAGGCAATAGCAGAATTGAGAAACATGGTACCATTTAGCTCTATTATGAAAAAAGTATGGAAGGATGCATTCTTTGTTGTAAAAGTCTACTGTCTTTTACATGTTACTGAGAGCTATCTCATCACTCTTGTTAAGGTAAGCATGATTCCTCCTTCAACTTATTGCAAATTCTTTTTTCATCGTTAATTACTAGTCAGTTCCAATTCTGCAGACTGAGGGTGTTAGCATGCTACCTACTATTGATTCGACACCAAGCATGTTTCTTGCTGAAAAAATCTCACCTCGATTTGGTAAAGTTGCTCACGGAGATATTGTACGTTTACGCTCTCCTCAAAACCCTAGAGAGTGCTACGGAAAGCGCGTGATTGGATTAGAGGGTGATAGCATTACATATGTTGCTGATCGTGGAAATGGCTATAAGCATAAAACAGTTGTGGTATGGTCAATTTCTTGTTAAAAAATTCCCATTTTTAGTGGATTTTTATGATTTTGATTATGGGTTTTGCTTTGCTACTAGTTTGAAGTTTAACATTTAATTGTCTTTTTATTTACTTAATGAAGTATAGAGATTTCGTTTTCTAAGTGCCTTCCCTCTTTCTATAGGTTCCAAAGGGTCATGTTTGGGTAGAGGGTGATAACAAATTTAGTAGCTATGACTCTAGAAGTTTCGGTCCAGTTCCTTATGGCCTTATTGATAGTAAGATATTCTGGAGGGTAAGTTTGCGTATGCACTGAAGCCACACATATATACAAGCCTCCACTTCTTTTTTCCCTTTGTTTTCTTCTGTTTCTTCTCCCTAATCTTCGGATGTTTTATCTGAAGGTATGGCCGCGTAAAGATTTTGGATCGTTCTGGAATAAATGATTTGAAGCTTTCAATCATGTAAGTTACAAAATTACATTTTAAAGGGAAAACTGTGCCTTTGTGGACCCTGTTTGACCATTTTCTTTGCGATTTGGAGCTCGCCCACTAAAACTAAGCATTTTAATCGCCTTATATTCAAACCGTTACATTTTTCTGTTACTTGTATAAACAGTTTACCTTTTACTAATTCAGTATTCATTTGTTGCTCTAAAAAATTAAATAGTAGAGATGATAGTGGATGATCCCTAGTATTTATTGTTTGTTTTGAAACAGGCAGAGAAAACATATTTTCATGCTTAAGGAAAACTATGATGAGAGGTCCATTATGTAGACTTTTGATTCTAAAACAAATATTTATGTAGACTTTTGATTTAGTGGCAACAGGTAAGATTGCGTTTTGACAAAACTTGTGAGTTGTGACTTGGGTTTAAGCTTCGGAGTGACAATGCAATTTTTCGACTCCATTAGATTTTTGCAAGATTTTCAGGCCTCTCTTTATCAGGGCTTTAGTGGCCTGACCGTGAAAAAATTCGATTTTGGCAAGATTTTCAGGCCTCTCTTTTCAAAGAACTTTCATACCAACAACACAATCTATTATAGAATTCAACGATCACGTAGCACTTTCTGTTGTTTGAGTTCACCGGGCATTTGTCTATGGTTGGCTGATACTGCATAGTTGGTCAGTTGGTTTTGCTGGAAGAACAACTTCGGCCCTTTTAGAGAATGGTCTTGGACTAAGCATACTGATATATGCATTGGTCGCTTGATGGTTGAACACTTTTGCTCTTTAATTTTTCTTACATAGTAATTCTTTTCTTGGTTTTTAAAAATGCAAAATCTACACAGCTTGCTAGCATAGTGAAAAACTAGAAAGCACGTCTCAATACAATGAAAGAGTTTTCTAGAATAGTTGATGCTATTTCTAAGACAACCCTAATACGCGACCGTTATCATATTGGCTCAACAGATGAACTACGGCTGCTATTAGAATGGCTACTTCTGCAGAAAAATGAACATTTAAGTTATTATAAGCATTATTGTTTCTAGAAAATGAATAATATTTATGAACTACAGTGAAAAAAATTAAAAAAAATCAAGTGTTATCAGCAAAATAACCTTTGAATCTCGCTATGTGGATCATCCATTTCATGAACTTCACTGTGTTGGTCAGTTGGTGTAGCAAGATTTGAGTATGTTGGAGCTTAAACTTTTATATCCTCATTTAGTAAGTTAGCATATCAAGAGAAACATTCTTCTTTGTAATTTCATATCTTCTGCTCGTGTTGTGAGTTTTCATTGTGTATGTGAACACATTTCAATTGTATCTTTTGTGTTACTTTTCTTTAGGCATTTCTTGTGAGTCTAACATGGTTAATTTTGAAGAATGAATTGTTTGCTTGTCAAGAAATCATTTAGAAGTCGATACTCGTTGTCTTAAAGAAGGACTCTTAATAGAAGGCTTACGTGACTCTTAGCTGCTCCCAATGCTTCCATTTCATATTAAAGTTCATGCATCTGATCGGGCTATAGATTCAATGCCAATGCCAAAACCCTTCAGTTTATCTTCGTAAGATGATTCCTCCCATTCCAAGTAGTTTTATACTTTACGATATCTATTTGTTAATGACATAAAAGGGAGAAGAATATGATCAATTTTTGTATCTAGATTAAAATAATCTTAGGATTCAGAACATTCTTATCTTATTGTATGGCAAACAACATAACTGTTTATGGGTGGGTGTCCGTTGGTGGTAAAAGTTTGACTTTGTAACGATTGAAGTTCAAATTCCACTTGGGATTTGTAATATGGTTATTAGTGTTACCGTTGTCAATAATAGTTTCAGTAGTCTCTTATAAGAATGTTTCTTAGAAGAAAACTAAAATTTGATTTTAATTCACTAAGTTATGAGAATGGAAAAAAAGTGTCTTTTAGCTGAAAATTGGACGCCTCTTTTAATCTTTGTCTGCAGAGAGACTTACCACAAACTTGACACTGAAACAGAGATCCATACACTTCAACACGAATTCCCCAAAAAACACTGTAGATGGCCATTTTTAGAGGTTTTGGGATTTTTGTCAGGTTATGAGCATGTGGTTTTGGGATTTTTTTGGGTCCTTTCTTTCTTTACGTGCTGTAAAGTAACATTTAATTTACAACACTTTATTAAAGACTGTGGAGTTGAAAAAGAGAAAATAATGTAAAAAATTATTGAGAAAAGTTGAATGGCATCTTTATTTCAATATTTAATCTCTACCAAATGTAGTATTTAAACCCAATATTGCTCATTCATTTTCCATACTCCTCTTGCCAAATCCTTCAAATCCTTCAGACACTCTTTTTGATATTCAAATTTTATATCCATCCAATTTCTTGAATCTTCTGTCTCTAATCTCAGGATTCCAAAGCCAAAGTTAGGGACTAGAGGAACCAACAACATTGAAGAGCCACCAATTTCTGCATCTTCTTTGCATGGTTCTAAAATTAACATGAAATAAGTGTCAATATTTGATCTTTGTCTAAAAAAGAGGTTCATTAACACAAGTTCTACACAATTGTTGTCATTATTTTTGTACTCACAGTGATGATGTGTATTTGGACAGATATTTCCGGCCTTCATACGAGAGTTTCTCAATGTGTTCGACCAACAGTTCCTTCAATGCATTCTAATCCCTCATAGGCAGTTTTCTTGAAGGTCTAATTATCTGCACCGATTTCATTTGATAATAGTTTAGTCCTCATCAATGAAAGTAGTAATAGAATAATTTGCTAATAGGTGTATAATCATTGTTCATAAATAATAGAATATGCTATGCTTTTGTTTCATTATTTTTACTCTAACTCATTGCTGAACTTTTGCTTCTTCTTGCTCCACAAAATTAAAACCAGATTCTTATCTTTCATTGATTCAGAGAAATCAGCTCACTCCATCAGTCAATCAACATCCTACATCAGTCGATTAAAGCAGTTATATTACAAAGAAAAGTTTGGATTATTAATGTTTGTTATGCAATCTGGCCAAAAAATATTTTTTTAAACAAAATATCACTATTTATGTGACCCCCTCTGAAATAAAAATGGGAAGATATGCAATGAACAAACCAAATGGGCCATAATGATTCAAGATTGTAATACTATATAATACCTTATTTCTCTTCCTTATTTATCTTCAGGTTTGTTTATTTTAATTTTAAGGTTGTTTTTTTGTTTATTTTAGATGTTCTTATTTTGTGAATGCATTATTTAATGCTATAAGTAATTATGCCAAACTGTGTGGAAACAATCCTATTGTGACCAGGACTCTTTCCAAATTAAAGAAAATATTGAAGAGTTTTAATTTTGGTTTCTCATGCATTCTACTCACAACACTTTCTTTTTTGAAAATGAGTATTAACCCTCATGCATTCTTTAGACATATTCAAACACTTTCTTTTTTCATTCTCTATGCTTTTAGAAGGATTTGGATATCTTAAAAGAGAAAAAGAGGTATTAGATAGAAAAGAAAACTTACATGTTTTTGTTTTCGTCATTTCTACTCACAACTCCTTTCAGAACTATTTCTTCTTTAGCTTCCCAAAATAAAAACCAGCTCAATTGCTAACAAATAAACAAAGAAAAACATATTGTCAATGGTGGGCATCTTATCAATTATTTTCCCTTTTTCCACAATTTGAGCCACTTATTTTCTTGCACCATAAGCTAAAAAGAAAAATTACAATATACACATACATACATGATTTACAAAAGGGAAAAAAATATTTTGACAAGGAAAAGAAATAGGATCAAGTAGACTTGACATATAAATATTTTTTTTCCTTTCTGAAGTGCAGAATCTAAGGGTGATAGGAAGCATTAAAACAACCATTGAAACAATAAAACAGTTCATCATAATTAAGGGGAAATTAATTATTGAAGACTTATACATTAAGCTTGATGAAGGATAGCTAATCCTATTATGAATTTTAGCAAATTTTGTGTCAATGCATTGTTATTGATGAAAAGAATTTCAAAGTTTTGTGTGAATATTTGATTGTGGACTGTGGTACACCGTCACACAACAAATAAGAATGTTAAAGTGCTCATGCCAAAAACATGTATTGAAAAGGACTTTTAGGATAAATTTAAAGATTAGGACTTTTATTGGCTCACGTGGGAAATCCCTTAAAATCTAGAGTTTTAAAAAAAAAAAACCATGAAACAAGGGATTGAAGTCAACATTTAAAAAAAAAAAAAAAAAACCTAAAAACATGGCTTTAATAGCTGCACCTATAGGATAAAGTTGCCTAAGATTAACAATTTGATAGGTGAATGACATGGATGATTCAAAAAACTATGTTTCTTTAAAATTGTATTTGTGTAGGAGTTCAAAGAATGACACAGTATGAAGGTCCAACATCAGCCTAAGATTTGGCTGAGGTACACAACAATGAGCAACTACCACCAATAGAATAAAATAATTAACAAGGCATAATTCATGTATAATGAAACACCCTACTTTGATAAAAGAAAGTGCAAAAATAAAATTTGTTAGATGAATGGAATGCATGATTCATAAAACTATGTTTCTTTTTCAATTGTATTTGTGCATTAGTTCAGAGTAATTTAATGTTTAATCATTGTTAGCAATGTAGTCAGGAACGAGTTCCTACGTAGGATCGGTGAGCTGGTGAAGGGATGTACGATCGAGGAACGTAACACGGTTCGTAAGAACCCACTTGAGGGCAAAATTGTAACTTCACATATATACACACACAAAAATTTTAAAATTATCATGCAAGAAAGTATATTATTAACTAAGGGGGTAAGAAAGTATAAAAAAGGTATATTTAGTATTAATCTGGGTCCTTAAAAAAAAATATCACTATGGGCCTAGCCCAATACTCTATATAAAAGAGCGAAATAACAAAACCCTAGTTATTCTCTCCTTTCTATTCTCCTTAGCTGCCGCCTGCTACCATCCAGATCTACCTCTCTTCAATCTTTCTACATTTGAATCACTAATGTTCTGTGTTCTATTCTTCTACCTCTTCACACGTGTTTCATTCTCCTTCAGAGAGTTTTCAATCTTCGTTCTTTATAAATATATTTTTGCCTTATTTCATCCAAGTTCAAATCTTGAAGCTTCATCGTCGTTCATCAAGATATGTTGTTAGAAGTTTATGTTAATCGGCTGTGTTAAGTACTATTTGCTTATTCTTTCTCCTTTACCACCCGAATATGGTCTTTTAGAGAGATTTGTGCTTGGATCTCCTTTGGCTAAAGAAACAGACCTACCCGATATCCCCCAAACTAGTAAATATTTTGCTTAAATATTTTACTTTTTTACTTTTTCTACTATGCAATGTTTCTACATTTGTGTATTAACTCATTTTGACTATAAACATTATATGTGTGTGTGCATGTTTCTTTGAAGTTGAGAATCTTTGGGTTAACTAAAAGTCTGTGAAGGTAATAATTTGAAGAAAAAAATCGATAATGGAATGTTATTGTGTGTGCCAATATCGTGTTGGTGTATGGCACCGACACTAACACATACACCAACATTATTAGACACCAGACACAACGTCAATGGGTTAACTATAAGCTATGAAGGTAATAATTCAAATGTTATCATGTGTGCCAGTGTCGCGTAGGTGTTACTAAGACTTTAATGTGGTACCACATGGCTTACTAAATCGCTATGTCAAGTAGGAAAATGGGAAGAAGAAAAATCATTTACATTGCGACAGTAAAATAGTTAATAAGGGCATGTGGTCCACTGTTGAACCGTTACTTACAGCTCACACCACCATTGCATGTATCTATCCTCAATTTTCGTTATTCAGGCATTGTGAATTGGAGGTCACAATGCAGCTGAAAGTTTTTGCATTTAATATTGAATACCAAAATTACTTTGTTCATAATATATGACAAACAGACCCTTAATCTACCAAAAAAATGCATTACAAGAAATCAAAAAGCCCGTCCTACACCACGATAAAGAAAAACCAATGCATTGCAAATAACTAGTGTGTGACCCGTGCGCGGACGCACGGGTAAATTTATCTTCGGACAACGCATGTCACAATAACAGATAATCGTACTTCAATGCTTGGTAACGCGTGTATCGACAAAGGACAATGAAACCTCAATGTTCGTATAACGCATGTCTCGTCAACGGACAACCGCACCTCAATGTCCATCACTAACATGATAGTGATACACATCGGTACGCAAACAATGTTAGTTTGTCAAATTAGTAATAACATATCACACGTCAAATTCCATGTCATGTGTGAAATTGAAACCATTGTCACTTGTATAAACGTGTCTCGATACCAAGCAATCGTCTATCCATGTCCGACATCGACACAATACTTATATCAATTATTAAACTGAACAACGTTATTATTTTAAATTAAAAGAATTTGTCGAAACACCAATGTGAACATCATGTCTAATGTTCGTATCGGTGTATACATATCATAGTTTACAAACATAAATATAACGGTTGACGACAATATTGACATCACAAATTTTTAAATTAAATGATATACCAAAACAACAACATTCCACAAACAAAAATGGAACAATAAAATTGTAACTTTTGACATAATGTTGATTACACCTTCATTTTAGGCAAACACCCCTTCATTAAACCCATAATGTCTTTCAAAATGGAAACACTACATGATTCAAACATAACGATGAAAATAATAAAATAAACAAAGATTACACGTGCCATAAGACAAACATTATAATCAAGTAGTCCTCCTACCAACAAAAGACATGAAAACAAAGGATCAAATTGAAATCAACGTTTATTTTTTTAAGAAGAACAACACTAAAAATTAGAAACCACAATAACAATTCATATCAGTGAGATATCTTAGAAGGAACAACCCGAACAGAAAGAAAATCCGGGATACATAAAAAACCAACACGTCACCAACACTTAAACTGCTATCACTCAGAAACTTATACCATCCTTCACCGATATATTTTTATTCACATTTGATATCATGATTTCTTACATAAGTGATGATATCACACTCATAGGTTTTGAGAATGTCCAACAATTCTAAGATAATCTTTCTTTGGCTTTCACGAAGGACTTTTTCCACAGACCTGCTGGGGATACGCTATAACATCGTGTCTGATGACCGAATATTCACATGGCACCCAATCTTCACCAAAACTTATGTGGGGAAGAGAATCAAAATGTGTAAAAATGTCTTCTTCCTGTGCAACCCAACAATCAACAACATCATCCACAATTACGACCGAGTTATCAGTGGTCTTTCCTATCCCTTCATGAGACTCATCCAAAACTAACATTTTTTTTGGCTAGTGTGTAACCCGTGTTGATGCACGGGTAGATGATTACGTGTTATGAGTGCTCGTCATTACGTAACTATTATCGCAAAAAAGAAAAAACAATCAAAAAAAATTCACATTACACGTGTATTATGTTATGTGTGTACAATAATAGTTGTTTTGTATTACGCGTGTATTATGTAACACGTGCACGATCAAAGTGGTTTTATATTATGCGTGTCAATTACAAAAATTAAAATTGCGCAAACAACATAAATAGGCTTTAGTTGAATTAGAAAATACTTTGAATAAATTTTTGGAGATATATTTTGAAAATTAAATGATAAATCCTATAGGTTTGAAATTATTATATCAAATTCAATAATAAATTCAATTTTTGGCATATTAGTATTCACACCGCTGTTTTAAACATATACCCAGAACTAAGTAGATTTGGGCCAAGCCCAAACTCTTTCATCAAGCCCGAGCCCTCTCCTAACTTTCATTCATTCTTCTGAAACGCTAACAATGAGCGCTTTCTCCCTCTTCTTCCCTCAATTGCCGCCACCATCTTTCTTCTTCCACCACCACCGAGATTGGCATCCATAGACAAAAAAAACATGTTTTCTTTATCTCCTCAACATTCTCTATCTTTCTATCGAAACAAAATCAATAAAAGAGAAGATCGAAAAAATGGGTCATCTCTTTTTAGCGAATTTCCAACAACTCCGACCTTGTTGATTCGTATCCTCCATCATCTACAAATTCATGGATGGAACATATCAAACTTAGCTAAAAAGGTAATCCAAAATATTTTCACTTTTCTTACTCTAGATCGTTTTGTACTTCCTTGTTTTCCTCTCATTCAAATCTGTTTATAAAGCATTTAGGTTTTCTATAAATTTTGCAAATCAATAATCTGTATTTTAATTTTTTTTTTGGATTTTTTTTAGTTGTAAACGTGAAAAAAATTCAAACATGGCTAAGTGTGAGGATGATGTGTATATTTTTGTATATTAAATTCTTCTTGATGTGTAACCTATATTGGTCATGAATGATTTCCCCCAAGTTATATTTCATGTTCATTTTGTGTCAAAAAATAATTTTTTTATGGCATGTATGTTGAAAGCCAATGTTTTATTTTTCTCATGGTATCAATTTGCAGTGAAATAGATTAGTTGGTTATGGTAGATAACAAATGTCTTAAGAAAAAGAATTCTAAGGTATTCACATTTTGTCACTTGTTATGTGGCTTTTATAAGAGAAAAAAAAGCATGAACATGTGTATGATGTTCGCCAAATGTTACTTATAATCACTTAAAATGCATATATTCAATGAAGACATTATATTATGTTTAATAACCACTTAATGTGATATCTAACATTATCTCAATCTAACTCTTCCTCCCATTAGGGAACCAAAAAACATGACAGAGGCATTTATGATTGTGTGAGGACAATAGTTTAAGATGGAGCTACTGCTTTATAAGGGATGACTGTGTTTTGAAATTGTGTATAATCATTATTTTCCTTCTTAGAAGGTTGAAGATGTTGAAAAATTGGTGGTGAATCGAAGGTCATATAAGATAAACTTTCAAAATGATGGTTTATGAATTAACATCTATTTGAATTTGAGTTGAATTAATAAGTGTAAGGTAGTTTTTGAGTTGAATTAATCATAATAAAAGTTTTAATATTGACTCAAAATGAGAGTTTTTATAAAAGACACATAGGCTTCGTTTGAAACTGTTACATTCTAAGCTTATGGTTTATTGGTTATGATTTTGGGTAAGTCTTTTGATGATTTGTTGTTACAAAATCATCTTAATCTTTTGACATATATTTTCTCTCTTCTCTAGATATGATCTTTTGTTACAAAAGTGTTAAAATATGTTGAGGTGACAAATGATTAGGATGAGATGTTTTTGTTGGTCATTAAAAGTCATAAATAATGAATATATTTTCATTGAATTACCTAAAAAAGAAAAACTCATATAAATGTAGTTCTATTGTATCAAATAGACCTAGTGTGATATAAAAGCACATGAACATGATAAAATTTATTTTTAGTAAATGTGAATTAAATATATGGTTCATATTATATATATATATCAACAATTTAGAAATTTTACTCTTCAATTTTTTTTTAGAGATTTTATGGAAAAACATAATAAATTTTGTGTTTGTTTATCGTAATAATAATAGCTTATTGAAAAAAAAATTAATTTCTATAGTCACAACTATATAAAATGGACTCCTTGATTCAAAATAACCTTCATTTTTTTTAAAGAAAAATAACCTTCATCTTTTAATACTTAATTTCTTTCCCCTTAAAAACGGTGGATTCTAAGATGAGGGGGCAATTAAGTCCCTCATCGGTGTACCATCTATAATATACCATTAGATCTTTAAAAATGATCTAATGGTTTGAATTTTATTGAAACAAAGATATGCTTTCCTCCACCTGATCCTTCCTCTCCTCTTTTTTTTCTTCGTCCAGCAAAACCTTCATCTTTCTCTTAATGTCTTCTTTCTTTTTCCATTGGAAAGAGAAAACCCAAATCAAAGAAACTTTAAACCTTGTAACAATTGAAAAAGAAAACCCAAATAAAAAAGTTTCGATAAACCTTGTAGGTTGTAACAATGTCGAAGCTTGACAGTTGGTTAAAAAAACACAATTCAAATGAAATTCACAACCTTTAGCATTCTAGATTTAAAGATCTGGTTTAATTTTTATTGGCAATTGGAAAGATTTGGTTTAATTTTTATTGGCAATTGGTAAAAAGACAATAATCTTATAATTTATTCATGAATAACCATGATTTTTATTGTCAATTTTTATGTGCTTCAATTTACATGCAGAACTAATGAGTAATGCCTATTTTTCACAACCAGCAATCGACAATACTGATGAAATCATGACAAGACACCAATCTAACTTCATTAAAATTGCTTGAACATACTTCTAATCAACCAAATATACAAAAGGAAAACTGAGGAATCAAGCCACAAAAGCAACAAGAATGCATCGCAAATTTTAATTGTATTGTTATTCCTTCTTGATGCAAAATTTCCTGTTACACGAACTCTCAATCAATTACTTATTTTATGGGATTGCAATTAACATATTTGTTGAAGAAGAAGAAGAAGAAATTAGTTAATGTTAGGGTTCATAACATTTTCAGATTTGA
>Ga0315915_1004935_pt1 | contig 16703 bp, 11 predicted proteins | sample MpolbnodulesMG_FD_207738 | JGI IMG/M metagenome (GOLD analysis project Ga0315915, IMG submission 207738) | Medicago polymorpha root nodule microbial communities from Los Angeles, California, United States - branched nodules | ecosystem: Host-associated > Plants > Roots > Nodule | place: USA... | reverse complement strand
TTTGAGACCGGAGGGAGTATAGAGAAAGAAATACAAAAAATAAAATAAAAAATATACACAATAACTAAGAGTATTATATGTAATAACTTCTAATATCAAGTTATTATTACTTTTGTGTCTCAATTTTTTCAGAAACTCTCTCATTGAACTTCTACAAGGCCAACACCTGTAAGTTTTTAAAGATTTATTCACAAATGAAAAACCATAAACACTCTCAAGAGTTAGAACTTAGAAGCAAATTCAAATTAGTTCTCAAGTCTTTTCAAAATAGTCTATCAAGTATTGACTTAACCATGGAAGAAATTCTCCATTTCCAATCACCTCACTCACAACTCACTCCATCTCCTCCCCCCCTAAAAAATTGTGACACAATCACTATGCCATATGCATAGATGCCCTTATTATGTTATAAAATCCTTTGATATTCGATCTCCGAGTCTTGTGAATGGAGAAAACTTAATTGGGAGGGGAGAACCCACGAGTGTCCAATAGGTTCCCCAACAAAGATTAGTCATTGTTAAACGACAATTGATATGTGGATACTTCTTATCTATAACATGGATATCCAAAAAAAATCATTTGATAAGTACAAACAAACATAGGATTTCTATTCAAGGTAACTTTATGTTTGGTTAGATCTAAGTAGCTCCTTAATTAGGCATCAATAACGCACAACCCAACAAGTGCCTAGATCTCAAGTCTCTTGTCCCAAACCACAAACCAACATCAACAACAAGTTCACTCTACTTGAACCAAATTTCTATCTCCTCACTACAAATTCCTAACAACAATGATCTCTTCAACAAAAAGATTACATGCCAAATTTGCTCATTGTTATTATCTCTACAAATCAACCCCACTCAGATCTCATCTCAGAGATCAATTTCACTTCCACCCCACCACCCCAGAAGTCAAAAACCAAAGATTAAGAAAACTTTCATAAAAAAAGACAGAATTTTTAAGCTTTTTCAGGTGAATTATTTTTGAAACTACCCTGAACCCTCCCACCCAGAAAACAAAAAAGAAGAAATTACCAGCAAAAATAAGAAAACAGCAACTAAATTCAACAATCATAGAAACAAATTATGCTAAAAGTCCAATGCAAGTGATTTTAGAAAGAAAGAAAAAGATGAAAGAAACTCACAAATTATGAAGGAATAATGAATAACTCTAATGAAGATTTTGTTACATAAAAGATGAATGAAGCGCAAAAAGCGTTACTTGTTGTGAAGACAGAAAAATCATGTAGTATGTGTTTGCGCCATCTTTGTTTTCTTTTTTTGGATCATGTTGTTTGTTTCTACACACTGGACATTCATCTTCATAAAGATAATAAAGCTTTGCTCTTTATTATTTTTTACTTCTTTCTTTAATTTATTAATATCTCAAACACCACCGCTACTATACCTTCCATGTTCATTGTCATTGCTAACAAAAGTAGGTGCTAAGCCTTAATCAACGTGCTTTCTTTCTTTAATTTCCTTATTACTCTGGGCCCCACAAATATCCACCAAGATAAATTAATTAGTTAGTGTAATAAATTTAAAATAACATGATTTTTACTTAAACAATTATTGATCAAGTTATACTAAGGACGGTAAAATGAATTGGAATGTTTAACCTGTTTTATTAGTTAGGTGTGTTGAGATTTTAAACCCACAATTAATGTTGGTAAGTGTAGCCGCTATACTTACTTGTTGCACTTCATACAATCAGGGATTTTTTTTCGAAAACTCGAAGGTTAGCATAAAAAAATAAATTAAGATAAGAGAAATAATATTTGGACAACCATTTTTTGACAATTTTTATGACAACTATGTGAAAATTTAATTGTCTAAAAAATAATCGTATAAATAGATGTTCGAATAACACAACTCTTAATAACATAACTCATGTAGAGTGGTTACTATATGTTCAATTGAAGTTGGTAACTACATATATCCTCTAAATATTTTACAGTGACTTTCATTTCTGATCAGTAAATGTGAAAAATATATAGATATAAATAGTGGATAGATATTGGTTATCACAAATTGATTGATGTATACAATTAAGTGGGGAGTATATAGGCTGATTTCTTATTAAAAGAAAGATTAGGCAAATAAAGTAAATAAAACTCCTACACAAAAGAAAAAGTAGTGGTCATGCCTTCATGGGTTTTGTGGCTAGAGTGAAAGGTTTGAATTGAACAAGCGTTGAAGAATATGTGCAATGTTAATGCTGTCGCATAAAATGACAAAACCAGCTTTATATGCGATGTATAATGTTTGCCATGGTTCAAAAATGTAACTTCATTTTATTTGATTGAGATGCGGATAATTATTGTCCCGTAATTTAATGGAATACGAAATATCTACTCGACAATCAAGTGTTTGCTTAAAGTGGACAAGAATATTTTTCGCCGTGAAGGAATGAAGATTCTATTACAAATTTGTGAAAAAATAATATTATTACTTTCACTCTATTTTATCTTTTATTCCAAATATTTTTTTAGTAATTTAATGGCTAAAAAAATCAGACTTTCAACGTCAAATCTCCCCGTTCGATTAACTTAGTAATTCTCAAATTCAATTAAAACCACATATAAAAAGTTTAAGACAAAAGAAGAAAAAGGTGCTTACTCGGATATAATTTTTTTTGCTTACACTAGTTGCACCCATTTAAGAACATTTTGATCCATCATTTACTAGTATTTCATTTTGGCACCAATCACCATATTCCTTATAATATGTTTGAGTAAGACCACTGAAGGTTAGACAGGACACCACCACACCAATCGTAACTATATTTAATAATTGTAACAGCAACAACAATAATTTAAAAATTGCTTACCAAAAAAATCATTTTAAAACACTGAAATTTGTTTCGAGCAACTAGTTAGTCTAAAAAGGTAAACTGAACATTTTTAGTTACTATTTTCAATAGGAGAAATGATATTTGTCCAACCATTTTAGTACAAAATTTTTGTACAACTTTCTCTTTCATACTTACGTTATGTTTTTATTTTCTCTTTTCCTTCTTCTTTCTCTATTGTTCTTGACCAATAAAAAGAGAGAACAACAAAGTTGTCTCAAAGGTTGTACCAAAATGGTTGTCAAAATATCACTACTCTTTCAATAGTTGAATGACTTCAATCATGACTTAAAAAGAAAATTATCCCAATCATTGAATTTAATTTTATCTTTTAATATTAAAAATAATAACAGAATTTTTTATATTTTCTGTCTCTATTACCCAGGTTCATTGTGAAGCCTATTAACACAGGAACGAACAATATTAGAAAGAAGATAGAATTTGACATTAATTATTAAACTCCTGAGATGTGCAAAGGACGGTTTTATACAATTTTATCAAATAGGTTGTTTAATTTGTCAAAAAATCAAATAGATTGTTTAACGATCGTTGTCTTAAATAAAAAAAAAATGATCGTTGTCTTCATAATTTTCACTGTAAAATTTGGAGCATATTTTAGTAATCACACCAAAGTCCAAACTCAATTTCATGTTCAGAATATCTTGGTTTGTTGAATTTGTTTCATGGATTCTTTCTATCCCTTGTGTAGGTTATAAATGTTGTTGACATGTGAACTATTCTTCACATGTCTGCTTCAATAGTTGTTGCAACAACATTAATCAAAACTTAATTAAGAAAATATATACATTCATCTGAAAAACTCTAATTGGGCAATCCTTAGTTTCACGGATGACCACCGTTTCTAATCTGCATTTGGTTAATGGCAAGCAGCTGAGAAAATATTAGGACTCTTACTCGTATTGAATTGAATCCATTTGAAATATAATGAAAATTCACTACGACCTTGCTCTTATGTAAAAAGTGATGTTTATTTTATGATTTATGTATACAGTTATTTGACAAAATATTGTTTTGTGATTAAGTGTGTTTATTTGCTAAAAAATGAAGGACATGACAGAACAACTTCAGTTGTCTGATGTTTGATTTGTAAAACTGTTTCAGGTATATGACAAATTAGAGGCAAGGGACATGACAAAAACTAATATTTTTGTCCTCATCAAACCACATCATAACTTTTTGTTCCACGTATATGTTGTCAAAAATACCAAAATAACATTTTGTACCCAAAAATTGTATAAAACAAAAAATTATTCAATGCTAGAGATTGTCGGCGAACGATGGGACTTGTTTGAGCTGTCTATAACTGGGTGGGTGTATAAATATTTGTAATCCAGCCAATAAATTCTATCATATGTTATTTTATCAATATATTTGTATGACTTTTTTGTTAACAAGTATTTGTATGTCTTTTTATACATGTGGCGTGGGTCTAAATATGAATGAAGATGTTTTGTCAAAAATAAAATAAAAATGAATGAAGACAGACCATTTATCTGTGATTTTTTTCGGAAGATTATGGTCGTTGGTGGTTACTTGGCTTGGGTTCAAGACAGTGTTTTATGGTTTTCTCGTTGATCATTTTAAGCATTTCGAAGGATTAGGTGGTTGTTTCTAACATATTCAATTGATTTCGAGTACTATTTGAATTTCAATAGGGTGGATAATTTGAAAAGAAAGAAATAAGAGAAATTTTCAGAAGGAAGAACAACTGCATTATTTATGTGAGAAGGTTAAACTTTAAACTTTTTGTGGCTCAATTTAAAATATGCTACATTTGATTTTAATTAACTTTTGTTTTTTTGGAGGTTCAGTCATTTTCACAACTCTATGTTGTTGTTACTCAGTTTTGTTTTGAGAAATGATATTTGAACATCTATTTTATGACAACTTTCTCTTTTATACTCACATTATTTTTTATTTTATCTCTTTATTGCTTTGGTTTTCGTGCAAATACCAACTTTTTCTTTATAAATTATGGTTATCCCAAAAATTGTCAACCAAATGGTTGTTCAAATAACACTCTTCCTTTGTTTTTCTCTTTTTTGTTATCATTAAATTTGCCTCTTTGTAAACTCTTTATAGTTTCTCAGGCACAACTTGTGTTGAAATGACTTTTTGATTTACTTCAATATATTTCATTTTGACGTCTTAATATATATATATATATATATATATATATATATATATATATATCATTTTACCAAATATATTTATCATATGTATTATAATAAAGCTATAATTTCTCTTAAATAAAATAAAATAAAATCAGACCGAATAAATGACTTTAAAGTTAGAAGGTTTGTACAAAAAAAATTCAGGTGAATGACAAAAGTAAAGTAAATTTTAATTTATCTCCTGGAAAAACTTAAGATCAATTTGCCAATCAGAGAAATGTTATAGCAGAATCTTTGTTGCGTAAATTTTCTGAAGGACCTCTTATTACTCAACGGTAAACCAACAAATGATAAAGTAGTAGTTGTTGCCAAATGGTGCTGCACTGTTTTTGAAGACAAACCTCTAAAGAAGATGGAAGATATGGGAGGGGAGGGGAGGGGAGGGGAGAGAATAGATTTTAACTAAATGTGTTTGGTTAAAAAAATAATTTTTATTACGGTTAACAAACGCAATATAAATTCTGATTTTTTCATAAAAGATCTGTTTGTTACGGATTAAAATAAAAATGATTTTGACATGTTTTAGAGATTTTATGTTTATTTTTCTGAATTGAGAGAATCTACTACGATAGCGCTGGCAACACTCTATCAGTTGAGGGAACCTGAGAGAATCCATTCCCCCAGCACCTAGTAGCGACCCGACCCGACCCAATAGCAACGGCGTAAGTAATCACCTAGCGTAGCGCCGCCGTGTTCCTTCCAAGTCCGTCATTGCCTTCGGTAGAACAGGTATTTCTTTCACTGCACTGAATTTGTATCAATAATGCCCCATTTTTTATGAATCAATTTTCTTTACTATCAACTTTATGTATTGAAGGAACCATGAATCAACAAGTTGCGCAGCAGCAAGATAACAGTAAGAAATCCATTCCACCCTACATGAAGGCAATCTCTGGATCCCTCGGAGGGGTTATGGAGGCTGCTTGTCTGCAACCAATTGATGTCATCAAGACCAGATTGCAGCTTGATAGGTCTGGGAATTACAAGGGAATTGCTCATTGTGGTACCACAATTGTACGATCAGAAGGTGTACGTGCTTTATGGAAGGGTTTAACACCTTTTGCTACACATTTGACTTTGAAGTATACCCTTCGTATGGGTTCAAATGCAGTACTTCAGTCAGCATTTAAGGATTCTCAGACCGGGAAGATTAGTAATCATGGCCGTCTTCTTTCTGGATTTGGTGCTGGGGTTCTTGAGGCCGTTGTCATTGTCACACCATTTGAGGTAGCTTTTACATCTTTATTTTACTTTTTATATATGCAATGCAATCACTGGTTGGTTATAGCTTATTATTGGTAACATTTATATAAGAGTATTATTAATTACACATGAACAAAAGGCAAGCGGACAACAAGCTGCGCCGCTAGACCTTTTTGCATGACAAAATCAATCCTTGTAAACATAACATTTATAGACCTAGCAGACATGACATTGCTATGCATGACCCTTTGAACTCTATGTAGAAGGTCAAATGCAACAAATGTATCATTAAATTAAATTAAATTTGAATTAACACAATCAAGTTTGGTCTCGTCCTGCCATAACGGACCCTAGAGTATGCCGTAGAGTTTGAGTATGGTTATATAATTAAGAGGAGGGGATATACAGTGACAAAGTAGAAAACCTCCAATTAAAATGTCATTCAGGGTTTCAAAAAGTTTGATGTAGTGTTGGGCTATGAGTAGGTGGAGGGGGTAGGAGATATTCATGCCAATTTCAAAAAGTATACGTTGATGGGTACAAGTTAATGATCAGGTGGTGGAAATTAGGAGAGATCCACTTTTATCCTGAACTGTTGATTCCTTACATGCATGATGAAGGAGTTGTGAAGAGAGACTACAGGTTACTTTATTGAAGTTTGAGATGATTGTATTGTGCGAAATGGAATAGAGGTATTAGAAGAACTATTGGATTTAAAGGAATATGAGGATTTATTCGTAGGGGCAGTAAAATTGCATCCACATAGATGTTTTGACCTTGCAACTATGGTCATAAAGGGATCTAAGATTCCCCATCTCAAGCCATACTGTTACCCACCCACATCACCGGAAGGATGAAATTGACAATTTTATGCAGGATATGTTAGCAGTTGGCTTATACCCCTAGTGTAAGTCTTTACTTCAATTAATTAATTTAAACTAGAAATATGATGGGAGTTGGTGTTTTCCTACAATGCGTTGAACAACACTAGCACACTTCAACCCATAACAGGTTCCCTGTTCCTGTATTGAAGAGTTATCAGATGAATTATGGGGGGTTTACCTAACTCTCCAAGTTGGATCTTAGATTAGGATGAAAAAGGCGATATTCATAAATCTGCTTTTAGGTTAGATGATGGGAGGGGAATTAAAAATATTTGGAACACTACACACCAAAGTGATGACAGATTTCCATTGTTGCGTATGCAAAATTTCAAGTTACTATTGTGATTGAAACTTATACACTGTACAGGTTTTGGGGTTGTTCTGATGCAACAGGGGTAGCCGATAGCTTTTATTAGCCACACTTTCTCTGATAAATCAAAACTGATATATGTATATGAACTGCAACTCATGATCATTGTCTGTGTACACTTGTACATAAATGGAGGCAGTACTTTCTAGGGAAAAGAGTTTTGGAGTGAATAACAGTAATTAGAGTCCTAGATATTGGGATATGATTTCGAAATTGAATATGAAAGCGGAAACGGAAATTGAGCAACTGATGCGTTGTCTAGATTGGTAGCTGGGAAACACAACTGTTAAGGGCTAACCTACAGGCTCTGACAATAGATCCAAATGCTCATCCAGGTTTCTTCTTTTCTAAGGTGTGTTTGTGATATAAGGGAAGAATGGTGATGTCATCTCAATCCTCAAAAGTTCCTTCCTAGTTAGCCGAATTTTATTCTTCTCTATTGGGTGGGCAATTTCATTGTAAGGGGAAGCAGTGCCAGTATTAGATCGTCTACAGAGGATAACTCGTTTAATTCATTTTGTAGTGTATCTATTGAGAGTATCCTAAGCCTCATCTGAGAAATAATAATTCTCATTCTTTACAACAACAATGACAACAAAGCCTTATCCCACTTAGTGGGGTTGGCTACATGAATCAAATTACGTCATAATGTTCGAATTCTTATTCTTTACAAGTAAAAAAATAAAATTGACAGGTCTTATACACATGCTTATTGAAACAAGTTATCTTGTGTGTTGCAACTTGTAACTATGATTACATACTGCTTTTTTTTTTAGTTGCCTAAAGTGATTGCACTAGCGAGCTACTTATTTTTGGTTGTAAAATCCATTAGATTGTGTGGCTATTTAGCATATAACATCTCAAACATCAATGCATAGTTTGTCCTTGGCATGTGGAATCCCAAGCTTGTATTATATACCTTGTGTTTTTCTGCAGGTGGTGAAGATAAGATTGCAGCAGCAAAAAGGGCTAAGCCATGAGCTTTTGAAATATAGAGGTCCTGTGCATTGTGCAGGAATGATCATAAAGGAAGAAGGCCTTCGTGGGCTTTGGGCTGGTGTTACTCCTACTATAATGCGTAATGGAACAAATCAATCTGTCATGTTTACTGCCAAAAATGCTTTTGATGTGCTTTTGTGGAAGAAAAATGAAGGAGATGGTAGAGTTCTTCTACCATGGCAGTCGATGATTTCAGGATTCCTTGCAGGGACAGCAGGTCCTATTTGCACTGGTCCCTTTGATGTAGTGAAAACAAGGTTGATGGCTCAGGGTAGAGAGGGAGGTGAAGTGAAGTACAAGGGTATGATCCATGCTGTCAGAACAATATATGCAGAAGAGGGACTTCTTGCGTTATGGAAAGGTCTGTTACCTCGTCTCATGAGAATCCCACCTGGACAGGCCATTATGTGGGGTGTGGCTGATCAAGTAATTGGTTTGTATGAGAGGAGATATCTTCAAACTTCATGATTGTATTTGTAGGGCTCTTTTTTCTTTTTTACGTTACTTTTGCTTTCTCCATAATAGACCAATTCCATTGTAACCCCATTAAAATCATCATTTTAGCCTTCAATATCATTTATGGATCTAAACACTAAACCCCGTACAAGAGCTTCATGTCTTTGGGAATTTCTAGCATTTAGCTTAGAGAAGTGATAATAATACTTGCCTGGCAAGCCCTATTCGTGGATCCGTCCATGTTTGTAATCAAATTCAGAATCTGAAAGGAGAGAATGAGATTGCAGTTGCATTTTGACAATGGTTCTTCACAAAACTTCATGTTGAAATGAAATGAGTTTGATAGATTTTTTTTCTTCTGGCCTTCTGGGTTTAAAGATTTGAGGGTTCACGAGTTTAAAGATTTTTTGAGTTTCAATGGTTGGAGGGACAAATTTGAGATGTTTTAAATTTATTTTTATGGGTTTCTTTTTTGACTTTCTGAGTCTCAATGATCAAAGCCAAAAAAGATCAACTAATAAACAACATAATAAATTTTATTAGATTTTTTTTAAATGCCATGTATGCAACATTTCTCTATCTTTGATATCTAGTAAATTTTTCAATTTTTATCTTTGACAAATATAAAATTATGTACTAGTACATGAGCACATTCAGAAATAAGTATAGATTGATAAATAAAGTACTCTTTATTTTTTAGTGTTACAAAGTAACGAGGCAAAAAAAGAAAAAAGAGGGAGAGGAAAAACTACGTTCCAAGCTTATCTCTCAGAATGAGAGATTCCATGTCAGGCGGAGGACAGTTCCAGCGAGCAGAGCACCTTGGACGTGATCCTTCCTTGGCCATAAAATCTGCACACATATTTTGTTCCCTAAGAACATGCACCAATGTTATATTACCATTTCCATGTAAAGCATCTCTAATATGAAGGATGACAATAGCATAAGTGTGCAAGGTATGATCACGACCATCAATAATCAAGTCAATTGCTTCCAAACAATCACTCTCACAAATAATGCTGACGTAGCCTTTTAGACTACAAAATAAAAGCCCTATCTGGATAACACGTAACTCAGCTAATAACGCATCACCTCCAGCTTCATAGTGAGAAAAACCAGCTATCAAATCTCCATTGTGGTTGCGGACAACACCACCAACACCTAAACAACCCAAATCTTCTAGAAAGCTACCATCAATATTGAGTTTAAGTGTGCCTTCTAGAGGGGGATCCAATTAGCTAAGAGGCGTGATGAGTGTGGGTCCAAACCAAGATTGGGATGGTAAGGAATGCATTCATCGTGTAACAAAAAGGTCTTTCGCTCCACATCTTGAATACGCCAATGTTTATCCTCAAAAATAGTATTGTTTCTCCAACACCAAGCATACCATACTCCTATAATAAACAAAATAGAGGAAGTACCCGTTGTCATCTCATGAAGCCAAACTTTGACATCAAATTCAGAGAAAAAATTATTATAGCGCCCCATATTCAAGCGAAGCCAAAGCTCTCTAGAGTGTGGGCAATCACGTAAACAGTGAAGAATATCCTCTATGGGTGAAGAGCAACGAGTGCAGTTTGGAGATGTTACCATGTTGCAATGATGCCGACGGGCACTAATAGGGAGAGCATTATGAAAACAAAGCCATACAAAGTGCTGAAGTTTTGCTGGTACTTTAAGGCGCCAAAGGCAATTCATGTTACAATGCACATTCCAATTTCTATTTTGTTGAAGAAGCCAATAGTATCCACTCGAGCAAGTATATTCACCTTTCTTTGCATGTCTCCAAGTCCACGCATCTAGAAGTCATACATCCAAGTTATTAGGAGCTGGAAGCTGATGAATATATTGAACAATATCGGTTGGTATCATAGTGGCAAGACCTTGCAAGTTCCACCTACCATCCTCCCACACATCCTTCAAACACATAACTGAATCACCGATGTTAACAAATGGGACCGAGTTGTGTCCAGTCAATATTCCAAATCGATGAGTCTCCTGAGCTTACACGAAAACTATATCCTGCAGCAAAATTTGTAATGACATGTTGAATACCGCGCCAAGTGATTGATGATTTATTATGTTTCTTATTCATCCATAAAGACGTATTGCCCATGTATTTATGGGAAAGAACTTTCACCAACAATTTATCTTTATTGTGAAGCATGTTCCACACTAACTTACCAATCAGAGTTAAATTAGTAAGTTCGAGAGCGTCCATTGTCCCCCCCCCCCCCCAAAGGAAACTCCTTGCCATCTTATCTAACTTGTTGCATATATAAGTAGGAAGATAGTGAAGTTGCATGGTATAAACGAGAATTGTTGTTGTGACAGACTTCATTAGGCATGCTCGTCCTGCTTTATTCAAGATATTTCATTTCCAAGTAGCTAGCCTTTTTGAAACTTTGTCAACAACGTCATTATATACATTTCGAGAAACTCGACCCTGGACAAATATATTATTTTTTCATTTGGTCTCAATATTTATTTTAGTTTATGTAAAATTTATTCATATTGAAATTGGTTATTGTACATAGGATATTTGAAATGAATATTACAAGAACCAATATCCATATGAACAAATTATGTTGGAATTAAAACAAAACACCGAAAATAAAATAGCTGCAATCTCACAATGCACTATACTGCTATCTAAATATTGAGACTAATGTCCACACAGCTTATGAAGCAATAAACATATACTAGTCAACAAGGTATTAGATGTAAATGTTAGTTATACTAGTTAGTTACACTGGTCATCCTTGAAAGAGTTCCGGCCAATCTCTCTTTTGGGGTGTTTGTACAAGTTAATTGCAAAGGTGTTGGCCGGTAGGCTTTCTTTGGTAATGAACTCCATAATTTCAACTTTTCAATCGGCGTTTTTGAAAGGAAGACACTTGGTGGATGAGGTGTTGGTGGTGAACGAAGTGGTGGACTTGGCCAAAAAAATGAAGCGGGAGTGCTTGATTTTGAAGTCGATTTTGAGAAAGCTTGTGACTCGGTGGATTGGGGTTTCTTAGAGTATATGATAAGAAGGGTTGGGATGTGTGATAAGTGGATAGCTTGGATAAAAGTGCGTGTTTTTGCTGGTAATATTTCTATCCTTGTGAATGGGAGCCAACGAAGGAAATAACGATTCAAAGAGGGTTAAAAAGCACGGGGATCCTTTGGCGCCTTTTTTGTTTCTTTTAGTCGCGGAAGGATTTAGTGCGTTGATGAGTAATGCAGTGGAAAGAAGCTTGTTTAGAGGCTTTGAGGTGAAAAGGGGTGGCACGGTAGTCTCTCATCTTCAATATGTGGATGATACTCTATGTGTAGGAGAAGCGATGGTGGAAAATCTTTGGACTTTAAAAGAGGTGTTGAGAGGGTTTGAGATGGTGTCAGGCTTAAAGGTGAACTTTTCTAAAAGTGTTTTGATAGGTGTTAATGTTCCAATGGTTTTTATGGACATGGCTTGCGATTTCTTGAATTGTAGTGAAGAGGTGATTTCGTTCATTTACTTTGGTCTCCCGGTGGGGGCAAATGTGAAGAAAATGTCAACTTGGGAGCCTATGTTAACTCAATTGCGTAATAGGCTTAATTTGTGTAGCAATAAATACGTGAGCCTAGGCGGAAGGATCGTGCTTCTCAATTCGGTGTTGAACTCCATCCCAATTTTCTATTTGTCTTATGGCCAAATGGAGATGGAAGTTACTTCAAGGGGAGTGGCCTCTTTGGAAAGAGGTGCTACATGATAGATATGGTCGCCGTATTCGTTTTGAGGTTAACCTTGGGAGATTAGTTTGGCCGGTGTGCTTCAAGTTGGTGGAAGGAGTTGACAAACTTAGAGGGGGAAGTAGGTGTGCCATGGTTAAAAAATGAGGTGGTGAAGGAGATGGGGAATGGTAGAAGGACTAGCTTTTGGAAAGATCATTGGGTTGGTGAAATGCCTCTTTGTGACTGTTTTCCAAGACTCTACTCAATATCTAACCAAAGGGAGGAGATGGTTGGAGAGGTGTCGTTTTTGAGAGAAGGTTCAGTGGAGTGGATATTAACTTGGCGTAGAGAGCCATTTTTGTGGGAGTCCGAGTTAATAGCTAATTTAATGACTGTGGTGGCGGACTTTAGGATTGGAGAGGACGAGGATACTTGGAGATGGAGGCCAGGGTGGTGAATTTTCGGTGCGCTCGACTTATCAACTATTGAAAACATTGTGGTTAACGCAAGACAACCTTATCATTTTGGAGGAGAAGGTTTTTGGTTATCTTTGGAAAATTCCGGCACCGTCAAAAGTGGTGGCCTTTTCCTGGATGATGCTTTTAAATCGGTTACCAACTCGGTATAATCTTGCAATCAGGAATGTTTTAGGGGCGGAGGAGCCGACGTCTCCATTGTGAGGTTGCGTCTAAGATTTGGTCGGAGGTGATGTTTTGGTGTGCTTTAATTTCATAATGCCTCCAAATCTGTTTAATCATTTGGAGTGCTGGACGGAGGAGGGGCGAAATAGGAAGATTAGACGTGGCCTTTGGTTGATTTGGCATGCTTGTGTTTGGTTGATTTGGATGGAAAGAAATAATAGAATCTTCAACGAGCGCGTAAAGGAGGTTGATGAGTTGGTGGCAGAGATTAAAGCGGTATCATGGCAGTGGAGCATAAAGAGACTGTCCAAAGCGTCCTATCTATTTTATGAATGGATATAGAATCCAAAGGAATGTTTGCGAAGGGGATGACAGTTGAGAGGGCAAGCTGCAGGTCTGTTGCTGCTAATGGGTGTTTTTTCCTGTCTTTTTTTACACTGTCTGCTGTTCTGGTGTATGGTCTTGGATGCTTGTTTTTTCGGTCCTGTTTAGGCTTACATGTGTTATGTGTAGTTTTATTGGGTGGTGATTATGCTGTGTTGGTTTGTATTGGTTTCAGCCATCTGTGATGAGGTGGGGAGTTTTGGTTTCCTGCTGGGTACTTGCCGCGTACATATGGCTGATGTAGTTCTGTTTGCTTATTTGCACATTTTGTGCATTTAGCTGTTATATATATATATATATATATGCTGCTTTCAAAAATATGAGCCATATATATATCCCTTGATATATTAATATTTTCTCATTATCAATATTATTTCCATTTTACTTTCTTTTATCGATCAAGAATGATAATAACACAATGAAAATTATATTGATAATGATAAGAATTGGTCACAAAAAAAATGAATACATCAAGGGATAAATAAGGTTTATGTCGTCAATGAAATGAACAACTAATTAGTGTAACTAACATTTACATATTAATAAATGGATTTTGACTAACTCACCTGTGAAGGGCTCAAGACCATTGATAAAGTCTCAATATGACATAATCTTGCAACCGGGCGAAAGGGCTCATAATGATTTTTCTCACTCTTCAGTGCTTTCCAAAGTACCTTAATAACCTTGGAGCATTAACAAAGAATGTTCCCAATGTGTAACCACTTTATTCAAAGGATGAGAGATTCGATGCATCAATAAATATGTTTCTAGGATAAAGTTGCTTGTAGCCACAATTAATCATCTTTAAATGACGCAACTTTGAGTTGATAATATTCAAATCAGATTTGATCCAACATTCTATAAAGGTGACATTCTTAAGTTTGAGACATTCAGAAAACAAAAGAGGCATGACAACATGTTGAAGAAATTCACGAAGTCCAGTCAACTTAATCTTTGTCACATTTTTCAGTCCAGAAAAAAACCCACTAGGTTCAGAAATATGACTATTTTTATAGATAAACTTGGTTAACATAGGAGCCTTGATGTTCATTGTATGTCCTCCATCATCATTTTCAAAATAATATTGAAAGGATGAAAGATTTGATGCAATGATATCTATATTCCTCTTTCTTTGTAGGCTACTCCCACAATATATCGCAAATGAAGCAACGATGCACTGATTATTTTTAAATCAGACTTGAACTCGCAAGAGTCGAGGAAGATGTTTACTAGATGGACGCAATTGGTAAGCAAACCATGAAGCATATCTTGCTTCACTGAAACTAGTGAAGAGCAGTTCAATACGTTTGACACCCTTAGCATAATGCAGCATGAATTGATCGAATCTTGTGTAAAATTCAGATTCAAAGAGTGGGAAGCTTTCTTGTAACTTTTGCATTATTGTATTATTGTCAAACTCAAACATGTTGGGGAAATCAAAATCAAACATGTTATGGAAATCAAAATTGAGGTCCATCCTGAAACCCCATTCGTGAAGCCATCGTTTGGACAATGTGCTTGTTTTCACCGAAACCTTCAAACTTAACTTTGAAAAGATATACGATATAACACAATCAGGCAACTCAGGTAAATCACTCTTGAGCCTTTTACACCTCTTCATTGCTGCAGCAATTAATAACGAACAAAGTTGAGAATACAAAATTTAAAAAATATTCTTGTACATAATAATCATTTGAAGTTGCTTTCTGATGCTCTTGGAAATTATGTTTCGATAATCTTGAAAGTTATCTTCTGATTGTAAACTGAGAAACAGTTATGAGTCCTACCATTGTGCAATAACGGCAAACAATTGTATATGCATATCACTCTCCAATATGTTTTCCTCAAGTTGATGTGGTTGAAATTGCAATTGTAATTTCATTTCTAAGACTTCAAAATCATTCAATTTTCAAGAGCATCCGAATGGAACTTCTTAAAAGCAAATTATTTTGTGGTTGTAATTACGAATGTGGTTTTGATGTGTAACCCAACAATTTTTCGGGCATCCCAACATTTTTTTATCCTACAAAAATATCTCAATTTTTTTATCTTTATTATTATTATTAAATATTTTTACATTGAAAGTATACAATTTAAAAAAATAATATTATAAGATGATTTTTACGAAAAGCAAACATTTTGCCATACACAGTTGTTTTACAAAACCGATATCTTTTGTTGGTGTTGCTCCAATACTTTAAAAATAGCTTTTAATGCGAACAAAAACACGAATCATAAAAATTTCTTTTCTGATATTTTGGTTATGATTTTTATGGAAGAAAACACTACTCACTTTTGGTATTTATTGTAATTTTCAGATATTTTTGGGGGGCTTATTGTACTTTTCACATTTATTTAATTAATATAAATATTACTGAAATATATCTTATTTATGTCTAAAAAAATATATTATTCATGTCATTTCATCCTTACACTAAGGCTCCGTTTGGTTCGAGAGTTTTGGAGGGGAGGGGAGGTGAGATTTTTAATTTAAAGTGTTTGGTTCAACTTTTAGAAGGGGAGGGGAGGGAAGATGAGCAAATTTTATTGCACTGTCAAAATTATCCTTATATTAATTTAAAATCTCAATATTATCTTTGTAACAACTTTTATTCCATATTATTAACAATTTTTTCTTATAACAACTTTTATTGTATATTATTAAGAATTTTTCCTTGTAACAACTTTTATTACTCCTTGTAAAACCCTATTACTAATCCATTATTCCATCGTCTACATCGTGTTGTTATAGATTACATTGTTATTGTTTCGTTACTTTATTATCCTTATTTAATTAAGTTTAAGGGTAAAACAGTAAAATAATTTTAAAACCCCTCCCCTCCCCTTGTGAACCAAACACACTTTTAATTAAAATATCTCCCATCCCCTCCCCTCCGTTAAAATTCCTCCCCTCCCCTCCCCTCCTAATTCTCGAACCAAACAGACAGTTTTGAGTCGTAGGTGTGTTGAGTAGGTTTGGATAAGTTTGTTAAGAGACTGAAGATTAGAATCTCAGTTGTTT
>Ga0315915_1004934_pt1 | contig 16703 bp, 7 predicted proteins | sample MpolbnodulesMG_FD_207738 | JGI IMG/M metagenome (GOLD analysis project Ga0315915, IMG submission 207738) | Medicago polymorpha root nodule microbial communities from Los Angeles, California, United States - branched nodules | ecosystem: Host-associated > Plants > Roots > Nodule | place: USA... | reverse complement strand
TTATATCTTATCATGTCTTTATCATATCCTGACCATTAAACAGAGTCTAAATTTTTTTCAAACATGATTAAAATGTGTACGATAAATGCATACCGTCCTATCTAACTCAATTGCGACCAAAGGGCACATGCTTTCCATGAGATCAGTTTAGTTGCCATCCATATCCTTTCAATAAATGTATGAAACTGTGTTTTTTTAGGAGATGAAATTGTGTTATTTTTTTATCTCTTACATTTGAGCATCCACGACTTTTAAACATTTAATATTTAACATTTTATTTTCTCTCAATCTCCCTTTATTTATAACATCATCTATTTATCACATTATTTTCTCTATTTTTATCTCTCTCATGCTCTTGAATAATTTATGGATGTACAAAAACCTTGTTCCTTAAAATCTTGATGTTAAAAAAGTACTCTCTCACACACACGAGGCGAGAAGTCTTCTATTCTATCCCAGCAAGCTAGTTTGAACAAGTTTTATTTTTTGCATACAAGGACGACTTCAACTATCAAATAAACCGCCGATCCTAGTTTTTTTCCTTCATTAATCTAGGAGAGGGTGGTTTTAAATCATTATTTTAACAAAGAATCGCACCTCTACATCTTTTTTTTCCTTTTCGTTCAATCTAAATAAGTGATTTTCACATATATCAAATTTTTCATTTTTGTTTCGTCGTGATTTCTTCGTCTTAGTACGGCATTGTATTGTTCGTCGTCTTGTGCGGCGTTGTTTGATTTTGCATCTTGTTGCGGTGTTTGTTTATTTTATATTAAAAGATTAGCTTCGGTCAATTACAAATTCAATCAATTCAATCAATGATCAGGATATCAACGTTGCATATTAAAAAACATGTGTATCCCGATGACTTAGGTTTTATCATATTGTTTGTAGACATTTTGTTGTTGCATACTATTAACTTGGGTGTTGTGAGTTTGTCCGCAGACGCATCCTTTACGTTTTTAGCGATGTTCAACATATTGTATCTGATGTACTTTATCAATTTGAATGAATGAATATCATTTTCTTTTTGTAAAAAAAAAAGCTTTGAAGAATATGGTTATCTTTTCAAAGAATTCATAAATTGTCTTCCTTTCTATAACAACTATATAATTTTTCCCCCTTTTAAATAAACTATATAAACTTTTTATATTAAACAACAAAATATATATTCACTCCTTACCTAGAAAATATCTATTATTAGATATGAATGGAATATCTTAAGCATTGAGATTGTTCGAGTAAAAAATTAATTAGTTATCACCGGTATATAATTTATGAGAGCAGGTCCGTTTCAAGGGCCATGTGGTTCAAACAAGGGACTTTGTTTCAAAATTTTGGGTTGGAAAAAGACTTTAAAATAGTTTAATTTATTTACGAATATAGTATAATATGAAAATTAAGAGTGAATGTCTTGTATTTTCTTTGTCCAAGGTTCAATTCTGCCTGCCTACAACAAATCTGAAATTCTTTTGTTTATATAAAAATAAAAGGCCACACAATAAAAATTATTTTAGGCTTCTAAATTTGATGGGTCAACCCAATTTGAGAGGGAGGATCACCGCATACAATATACTTGTATCGACTTACTATTGCGTAACGAACTGTCAAAAGCTTAGGAAAATTGCTCTTTTCACTTATAAAATTGTTCATTCCCTTAACTCAGGTAGAGTTAATTTTCGTTTGACATTTTTCAGCTAGAGTTAACTTGTGTTGAGACTTTTAAGATCGGTTGAAAAATGTTGAGTAAGAGTTAACTCTAACTGAGTTAAGGGAATAAACATTTTTTTTGGTCAAGTAGTCTAGTGACTAAAGCTCACACATTTAAAATGTGTAGAAGTGGGGTGTCTGATATTTGAACTCCGACTCCTACATATAATATGCAATATCCCTACAAACTGAGTTAAACTTCCAGGATGAGAATGAACAATTTTGAAATGGAAAAGAGTAATATTCAAAGCTTAATTATTGAACCGACATATATACTTTTTTTTAGAGGGTCACCAAAAATCTTAATAATAATAATAATAATTCTTAAAAAAAAAATCTTAATAATTGTACAATAACACCACATAAATACTTGTACTAGATGAATTAATGCGACAAGTGACAATAACACCAACTCTCAACCGTCAAAATTATATGTTCTCATCATAACTCTCAACCGTCCCATAATATCTTCATCTCAAAACAGTGTTAAAAAAATGTTTCAAAAAATGATGAGCTTAAATTGTGAGAGAGTTTCGGACGAAGGGAATTGAAAGAAAGAAAAAAAAAAAAAAAACTTTTCAACATTTTTTTAAGAAAAAAATCCGGCTTGAGTGATATAGAATTGGTGACATTGACCAATCACAATGTCACAAGTAAATTTTTTTCTTTCTCTCTTTCACAAGGATTGGGATATTTTAATTGATCAATGTCGTTAATGTCACCCAAGTGTTATCCAAAAAATCTTTCACTTTTGTTGAAATAGTATTTTTATAGAGATTAATAGATGACAATATTCATAATTAATCTATTTTTATTATCAAAAATATTATAACAATATTTTTTTTTTGTATAAGTCTCTTAAATCCTCTAAAATACTCTTCCAAGTATTTTCAAATTAAAAGAATTTTGTATTATAAAAAAGAAAATCTCAAAGTTCTCGTATCCCCTTCTAAACTCCCAACCAGAAGCTAAAAATCTAATCTCTTGTATTTTGATTATATACTAAAATTATTTAAACTCATATTACATATCAAATGATTAATTGTGTTCAATAAAAATATATAAACGGTTAATTTTGGTGAGTCTCAATAACATATCAAATGATTTTAGATTTATGTAAAATTTTATATTGATGATCTATAATATATGAACTTACAATCTAACAATCAAATTTAAAAAATTCATAAATCAAGTAAAATGATATTGAATGGTGTGACATTACTTTGATGTAATTGATCCCTCCTAATATACATGTGTGTGTGGATGTTTTAGATTTAATTTATAAACGGGGACATTTATACCATCCTAACAGTCAAATTTAAAAAATACATGAATCAAGTAAAATGATATTGAATGGTCTAAAATTACTTTGATGTAATTGATCCCTCCTAATATATATCTATATGTGTGTGGATGTTTTAGATCTAATTTATAAACGGATACCCGCAGACAATTATACTATCAAATTTGTATTTGTATCCATAAAATAACGCGAAGTTAAATACTCATTTATTAACACGTTAAACTACCAGTCCCATGTCCATGACAGATTTTATTGGTGGATACCTGCGAATTTTTTTGCCATCTGTTTGTATCCAAAAAAAGATAAGTTTTTATTTCGGTGTAAAAACATAACTATGTCCACAAACCCTTGTACTTATCTCTTAAACGATACCATTTTACTTATCTCATAAGTGATACCTCTTTGTACTTATCCCTTGAGTACTTAACTCTTAAATTATATCATTGTATTTCTCTTAAATTAGATCACATGTTGTACATCAAAAGACAATAACATAATCACCTCTCTCATCTCTCTTTCTCTCTCATTCTCTCTTCTCTTTATTCTTGTTCTTATTTTAAGAGTTTCATAACATGTTATCAGCACAAACTTACTAACTGGGTGTATAATTTTTCTTAATATATTTTTTTATGTAAATATGCTTTAATTTTTGTATCGATGATTATAGAACATTCTGTTACAATTCCATCAATTGAAATCACTACCTTATAGATACATTAAATTATTATTACATGAATTGTATTATATTATTGTGTTTATTATTCACTTTTATTATTCCATATGCATTTCTAAGTATTGCATAAGGATTATTCTCATAATATAAAATTAAAGAGATCTATTACGTAGTTCATGAAGATCTCTATATTATTCTTTGTGATTCCTGAAGAATTCAAAGTGTTAATTTCTGAAGGATTGTTTAGGGAATTGATTTTATTGTTTAAATACATTGCATAGTTCTTGAAGAACTTAAAAACTTGGTTTTATTCTCTATTCGTTCAAGGATTCGGTAATGATACATCTTAGAAGGATTGTACAATAAGTGATTAGATTGGTTATATGGTTCTTGAAGAACTTATAAATCAACTTTTATCCTCCTTGAACTTATTAAGAATTCAATAGTGATGCATTCCTAAAGAACATAAAAACTAGGTTTTTATTCTTCATGAATTTTTGAAAAATTCAATTCAATGATATGTATCCCTGAAAGATTTCATAAATAATTAATTAGATGTTGAATTTTATAGTTTTTGAAGAACTAATTTTAATTAATATTTGAATTCAATCTAGTTATGATGTTGAATTTTATTTTAATTCATAGTTAATTGAAAATGTCCACAAAAAAGGATATCGGATAAATTGTTTGTTACACCAATAGCATATATAATTTTGAAATTGTTTCAAATTAGTCTTTACAAAATTTGTGATAGTTGTCTTTCATGGAATTTTCATTGAAAACAAATTTTATGGAATAAGTTAATAAAAGATTAATTATGAATGAAAGTTTTTTTATGGAATAATAAAGATAAAGATTAGTTTGTAACAAATTTTATTAACAGACTAATGTCAAATTAACCGTTTCAAATACAGTTCTTAACATTTTTCTAAAAAAAACAAAAAATACAGTTCTTAACAAAATATAGTTCCTTAAAATATAGTTTGTTACGAAACAAATTTATTGCCAATTTATAGTTTGTTATAGGTTAAATTACACCAGAGGTCCTTTAAGTTTGAGGTTTATAACATATTGGTCTTTAAGTTATTTTTGTCACACATAAGTCCTTTAAGTTTGATATTTGTAATAGATTGGTCATTTAAGTTATTTTGGTCACACATATGTCATTTAAGTTTGTAAACGTTTTCAATTTAGTCATTCTGACACATCATCGTTTTGGTTAATAGAAAGGACTAAATTGAAAACATTTACAAACTTAAAGGACTTATGTGTGACAAAAATAATTTAAAGGACTAAACTGTTATAAACCTCAAACTTAAAGGACTTATTTGTTACAAAAATAACTTAAAGACCAATTTATTACAAACCTCAAACTTAAAGGACCCCTAGCGTAATTTAACCTTTGTTATATCAAAATTAATTTGTTTTTTTTTTAAAGAGTCAAAATTAATTTGTTATGGAAGTGTACAGATTCACACTTAATTTTAGAACTATATAGTTTGTTACTATTATGGCAGTATATTATAAAGTTCTAAATGCTGGCAGATTTTGTGTTCTTAAGTTCGTGAGGAAAGAGAAGTAAGTAGGGATAAAGGTTATCCCATCAATACGCACTGATCATTCATATTCAGCGAGCCACCTAATTTGTTTATAAATGGTACGTTCATATATATAATATATCTTTCTGTCTCTCTGATCCATCTTGAATTTTATTTCATCAGCCTTACCTTGTGAAAAATGAAATCCAATGTATCTCATAATGAATTTATTTGAATTTGGATTGTGAAAAATCTAAACTAACCGGAACACTTCTTGTAAAATCTTATTTGTGTATTTGTGATGCAGGAGAAAAACATTGTGCTCACAAAACCACTCGCAACAATAGACAACAACAAATCATCGGATTCTGATGGGAATTATAAAGCTCCAAATACATTACAGCAAGTACTAAGTCTCTTCAAGAACGTGCGGTTAGGATCTGATCTCTCACGTTTTAAGGCAAGTATTTACATTTGATTAGCTAAGATGTGATTTCAAACCCGCAATTCTTCACTTCTCTACAATAGTGTGTGGATTCTAATATGCAATTCCTAAGCTATTTAAAGAAAAATAAATCAACCCATATATTTTTATTGACTAATTGAAAATGAATTTATTTTGTTTGTTGAATTTGAATGTGCATGTATATTCCACAGCTACCACCTACCTTCAACATGCCTAAGTCACAGCTTCAATGGTATGGTGAATGTGTATATTCCACAGCCACAGGAGTAGACTTGCTAAACAACATCAACAATGGGAAAACATCACTAGATAGACTTATATCAGTAGTAGCATGGAGCATTTCTACTACACGACCACAGAAATTTGGATTTGCTCCCTACAATCCCATTCTTGGTGAAACCCACCATGTTTCTAAAGGGAACCTTAATGTCTTGCTCGAACAGGTATGTCTTCTTTTCCCATTGTCGGTGGTCCAAGTGGGACCCACAAATTTTTCCTTGGTTTAATTGGTCTACCGGCCTTTTAACTTGTTGTTTATTTGTATTTTTTATTTTTTTTAATTTTGTTTTCGATCCAATAACTTATTAATTTGAGGGGACTAATCCGACCACCAACTTGTGTGGTCTCATTTGAAGTTAGAACAAATTTTTGTATGAAAGCGTCATCAAAATTAGTACCATAAAATTGAACCTAAAATCCTAAGAGGAGTGCACTTGAAGATCCATGTCAATTGTTTTAAAGTGGTCTCGTAACTAAATAATGTATATTACCCTTTATGTATTTTGTCGTTATTTATTTTGGTCTTTTCTATTATCCATTTAACCTTAAATGTTTAAGATGTACCAACATTGTAGGTGATGCGTTGTATACCTTATCACTTATACACTAACGAGAAATGCTAACAAATACCTTAAGGATTTTTGTTAAGAAATTTAAAGAAAAAATTTTATCTTATGAATGATACATTAACATCGAAAGTTTAAAAAATAATTTTTTCTACATAAAACTTGTAAATTATTTCCACTTTTTAATTTTTAACCAGGACCTTAAAAGCATTAGTTAACAAGTCCCTGAAATAAATACTTATGCTATAAAGGGCTTAATTTATTTATTTATACGGTAATAGTCACATATGGGTCTAGTCTATTTTTCTTTTATTTTTTTTTTATATTTTCTTTTACTTATTATCTTTGATTTGAGGAAATCCACTCAACAGTGGTGTCACAAGGCACTGCTATAAAGTCTCAATACTTCAAAATAGAGACGTACTCGTATTGGATACCGATATTCTATGGATACTTATGGATACGTACTCATGAAGTATCGAAATTAGTTATTTTAATTTAAAAAATATTTTATCAGATACTTATGTGATACTCCATAGATACACTTCTAAGATATTTAACAGATACGCATCCTAGAAAAGGATGAAAGGTAAAAAAATGGGACAATGTGTAAAAATTTAGTAGAGATGTATATGATTCAATTTTAGATATGTATCAATAGAATTGTTTCTCTATGAACCACTTAAAATTATAATTCTTGTGGATGAAGGTAACAAGAGAGGTGATTCAGCTAATATACATTAGATAAAATTTGTGTTGAGTTTTTTTTATGATGCTTCTCTCGATATCCCAACATATGCAAATATAATATGGTTTATAAGAAAACTTTACATTGTTTTAATTTTGATCACATGTATTATTTTTTAAAAATTGTGACTTTTATAATAATATAATTATGAAGAGTAATCGATGTTTATTTTCTTCAAATATGTTACATATATGTAAGTTTTATTATAATTTTTTTGTTAACGTATCCTAGTCGTATCGTATCCTAAATTAAAAAAAAAATCGCGTATCCGCATACCCGTATCGTATCATCCTGCATCCGCACCCGTATCCGGACTTCATAGCAAGCCAGAGTACTCATGTCCACTCAACAGTGTTGGCACAAATCTGCATAAACTCTATTTTTAAAGACAGTTAAATTTTTGCAGGTTTCACACCATCCTCAGGTATCTGCATTCCATGCCACTGATCAGAAGGGAAACATAGAAGTTATAGTGTGCCACTCTCCACTTCCAAAGTTTGTTGGTAAACAAAACTTCAGCACATTCATATCTTTTTCCATCCTCAAAATAATAATAATAAAACAAATTATAAATGCAGGTACAGGAGTAGAAGTTGACATGCATGGTAAACGACAACTGCATCTCCACAATCATGGAGAGACATATGAAATGAATTGTCCTAATTTCTTATTCAGATTTCTTCCAATTCCTGGTATTGATTGGGTTGGCAATGTCACTATCCGGTGCCTAGAAACAGGCCTGGTAGCAGAATTGAGCTACATTAGACAGTCTTTCTTTGGATTTGGGTCGGGAAATCGAAGACGGATAAAAGGGAAGATCTTTGATTCATTAACAAAGAATGTTCTTTATAACATTGACGGTCATTGGGATAGGTATATATCTATCTCAATCTCACTCTTAAGTTTTATTTGTCTGTCTTTGATCTTAAAACATATATATCAAGCACTGACAGACGTACAAACAATAGAAGTGATTGAATGTAACCATATGTGTCAAACTGTCAGTGTCCTATCAATGCCGGGCACCAGATGCATCTTCAATCTGAAGTGTGCTAAATAGGAAAAAATGACGGTTAATGTTAACCTACATATATTATTTACTTAATTAGATGTTATGTTCCTAAATCCTAATCATATAAAATAATGTTGCAGGGCTGTAACATTAAAGGATGCAACTAATGCAGAAGTAAGAGTGATATATGATGCAAAAGAAGTGTTTTCTGGGCTCCATACTCCTTTTGTTAAGGATCCAGAGGTAATAAATAAAAAGCAGTTAGATTTTTATATGTTTCATGCATATGTAGCTCAATACTAAAGCATGTTTTCAGATGATCCTATATATCCTTTTTCATTTTTTTAAATGTGAAAATGAAAATGTTCATGCATGAATGTCTTGTTGAGTTGTTTGATATGAGATTCTGATTCTGTTGTATTATTTTTAGAGTGTGTGGCCAACAGAATCAGCTCTTATTTGGGGTGAGTTAAGCCAAGCCATCATAAGCAACAATTGGGGAAAAGCAAGAGAGGCAAAGAACACTGTGGAGGAGTCTCAAAGGATTCTCCTTAGAGAAAGAGAGTCAAAAGGGGAAACTTGGGTTCCTAAACACTTTATAGTGACTCATAGCAAAGAAGATGGCTGGAACTGTTCACCAATTCAAAAGTGGGTCTCAGATGCCCCTATTGCCACCCTATAATTATTTATTTGGATGTTGTCTGGGTAGTTTCATCTTAAATTAATGATTGAGATTGTTTACTATATAGACTACTTGTGTTTTTGTTAGAATAGTTGATATGATAAGCATGTTGGATTGTCAAGCAACCAGGCCAATTGGTGCAAAAGCTAAATATTAACTTTTTTTTTATTATCACCTATGTGTGATTTTGTTCTCTCAATTTTTCTAAAACAAATCAAGTGTATTCTTTCTTTCACCAAAACTATTTTAATCCACATTTTTTATTAAAATACTGTTGGAACATTAGTATGATGTTGAAAAATAAATTAGAAGATTAAATACCAAGTAATTATACTTTGATATAATTTTTGTGAATTGAAAACATAGAGTGTGAGGGTCCCACATAAAATAGAACTCACACATTAGTAGTGTTTAAACTGCGGTATTTAATTTTAAATACTTTTTTTTATAGGAAAAACCAAACTTAATTTTAAATACTTTATAATGATAAAAATAATAGTAATTATTATTTTTATTCGAGAATACCACTTCCCATAAATTTAGTTTAGGGTGGTTGTGATAAGAATAAGAATTTAATTGAATTTCTTACATTTCCTTCATTCAAATCCAATAGTTTGTTTCCTCCACTTTTTTGTATTTGTTTCTTTTGATCCTATCCACAAGTGTTGTTGAACTAATTAATGGATAAACTCCATTTTAATCTTATCCATTAGAGTAACTGTTGTCGCAATTTTTGCTAAAACAGTTACGGAATCTCTATATAAACAGAGGACTCCACTTAGTTCAAAAAACACACCAAAGAGTTTCATTGAGTTGTCGGGAAATCTTTCTCTCTTCTCCTTTCTTGACTTGTGTCGATGAGTCTTTCTTCTCTTCATCTCCTTTTTTCAGTCCCTTCGAAATTAAGAGTGTTCTTAAGACCATAGTCCCTTTTCGGTTTAATGTCCCTTCGGAATTAAGAATGGTCTTAAAAACATAGTCCGCTCGATAATATAAGTCCCTTCGGAATAAAGAGTAATATTAAGATCATAGTCCCTTTTTGGAATAATAATGTCCCGCCGAAATTAAGAATGATCTTAACGGTATATAAATATTCTTTCAATATTTTAATTGAGAATAAATTAAAAAGTGGAAATGGTGGTATCACCATATTTGAGTGGTCTAGTGCCATATTGATACTTTGGAGAAATTAAAGTTAGAATGGTGGTAACACCATATTTGAGTGATCTCAGCACCATAACAAAGTGGTAACAATACCATATTAAAGTGGTTTCAGTATTAAAGAGTGGTCTTAGTAGCATATTTGAAGGTGTAATCTTGAACGGTTTTCTACAGTGCAGTAGTTAACCGCACAGTTGTAGTTTGACTTGTTTTATCCTGGAGGCGGCGTGGTTGATAGTCTGCTTTGCATAATTTTGGGCAGTGCCACGATACGTGCGACCTGGTCGTGACTCAACCTAGTAACAACTTCCGTAAATAATAGAATTTGGAAATCCAAATACAACAGTTTAAAAATCCAAAACCAATAAATACCATAGAGTTCACAGTGTATTTGGATATATGAAATATTAACTGTTTTATTTTGGTCAAATGGACCAATATGGGCTTTGGATGGTGAAGTCAGAAATAAACATGCAATGATTTTTTTTTTTTTAAGGAAATAAACATGCAATGATGTAGCCTAGTTTCTATTTGATTGATAATAGTTATCGATCGATTGTTTAGTTATGCAATTAGCTGCGACTAAATATGGAAAATTTACGTCAGTCTGAAATTTTCAAAATATTTGCATTTAGCTTAACAAGGAGAAAAATAATATGATTTCACAAGCATGACTTTTCAAATTGGATTCCTTCACAAGCAAGGAGAAAAATATTTATGCAATAAGACGTAAGGACAGTTAGACTTAGAGGGAGAAACTTTCCTCTACATCATAGAACAGTTGTAGAAAAATTAGATACAAAAGCAATTCTAAAACATCCTAAAATGCATTCTTATAGTTATACTATTTTTGAATATAGAAGATGTGTGGCAAGAATAACAGCCTCCCATATCTCTCTCAATTTGCTTCTGAGTTGGTGTGTATATTGATGCTATTGCTAAATGATAGATGTGGTGAATAATAGAGATGTGTAGCTAGGTATTACAGTATATGCATGTGAGTGTGTGTTTTTGCACATTTAGATAAGAACAAGTGGGGTTTGACAATTGATAATTTGATAACCAAATTGACATGTGGGGGGTTTTAAAAACCTTTTTTGGAAATTAAGTCAGTTGACAAATGATAATTATTTGATAGTCAATTGGATGGAGTATCTGGTTTTGAAGTCTTTATGAAATGAAATTAAAATGAATGGATAACTTGCAAATGGTTTTGCTTGGAAAATACACGTTACTAGCACTTCAAATGCTGACACATGACACCTAACAGTGAGGAAAAGTACAACCTCTAATCAATGAGTACGAACAACTTTGTTCTGCTAGTAGAAACAAACAAAATGCAAATAATGGGGCTTTCCACTTGTGCCTTTTGAAATAAGTATTTCTCCTTTATTCAATGTATCATAGAAATAAGTATTTCTCCTTAATTCCCTAAAAAAAAAAAAGTATTTCTCCTTAAGCATTTCTCTTTTATTAAGTGTATCAATAAGTATTTTTGTTTGTTCAATGCATCTTTAAATAAGGCATTTTTTTTTAAAACAAGGTGTTGCTAACCAGTGCCAGATGCACTGGTTAAGGAGCAATAAATAAACATATCATACTTATTTTACTTCAATTAAAGTGATAAATAAGTCAACTAATTAAGATAAAAAAACGTTATATTTAATACCCTGTCAAATTTCCTTTTTCATTACATATTTTCATTCATGTATCCTTTTCGTTTCTTAACAATTTTTTGTTCTTCACGTGGATTTTACTCATACCAATTCACAGAAAGCCTATGCATAATTAACAACATATTCAATAAAAATAAAGTATAAAATAAATTAACAATTCCAAAGATAAAACATAACCAACTAAAATATCAAATACAACCTCTAAAAAAAATACGAAATACAAATTCATCAAATGTGTAGAAATTCCATGCTTGTATCACAAAATAAGAAATTTGATAGAATATTGAATGCACATTTTTCTTATTTTAATTAGTTGACTTATTTCTCACTTTAATTAAGGTAAAACAAGAGGGATTTGTTCATTTATTGCTCATTAACCAGTGCCTCGGGGGCATGGAATAACATTACCCTTAAACAAATATAGTTGAAAGGAGATACTTTCTCATATATAAGTAAAAAAATAAATATTCTCATGCTATTAAATATTAAATATAAGCACAATTTTACTATAACTATTATATTTAACTAGCGAAAAGATTTTGGGTTAACGTTTAAAAATTATGAACAGTGTTTTTTATGAAATTTTAATTTTAATTTGATTAAAAGTAATAATAAATGATTTTTGCTTTCAAATTATAACAAATTAAACTAACCATGAAGATTATCTATTTCAACGGAACCAACAATATAAGAAAATATATAATCTAAATTCTTATGTTTTTAACGACACCAACAACATTTTTTTTTTGAAGGATCCAACATTAATTTTTATTATAGAAAAAGTTGATGTTTAAGGATATAATTAGGATAACGAAAAGAGAAATGCTAGCAACACACATTCTAACACACACTTATCAACACACTCTCTTTGATTGGTTAATATTCACATGAGACCCACCAAATGTATATGGGACGCACATGGTTTGGTAGGTCCCATATGAATTTTAACCAATCAAAGAGAATGTGTGTTGCTAGCATTCCTCTAATAAAAAAGTAAGTATATATACATTCATCTAGTTTGTTACACTTTTTAAATGATAAAGAAAAAAATTGGACATTTGTATTTGTTACACTTTTATTTTAATCTTTTAATTTATTCTTATCTATTTGTTAGATGTGTTATTTGTACTGAAAATTGATGACATTTTGCAAAGAGAAAAAGTCAGCACAAAAGAGCCGAAAGATGTTATTTTACATATAGTATAGATATCACTATTCTAAATTTACTCTTAAATTAAATCTACTATAACTATTTATATTTGAATGTTTCAATATTTTTCAAAGCACTTTCAAACATAAAATTTGAAAGAGTATGTTTTTTTTTAAATCGAAGGGAGTACTTTTTTATGCCAACATGTCTCTAAATTAAATGAAGATGCATAGTTTAATTTTATATTATGTTTCATTATACTACAACTCAATCGTCGAAATTTGAAAACAAATTTACATTTTTAGAAGAAAAAAAACATCACCTAAACTTTTTTTTTTTGCATTTATTGTTAATTTAAAACATAATCACTGGAAAATATAATCATCACCTAAACTTTTTTTTTTTTGCATTTATTGTTAATTTAAAACATAATCACTGGAAAATATAATCATCACCTAAACTTTTTTTTGTTTTCAAGCAACGGATAAGATTTGATAAAATAAAAAGCATGAATCCCCATTGAATTTTATCTTTTCATTTTAATTAAAAAACGTATTTATTTTTAACTTTCTCTATTTAAGAAAAAGTTTGGTCCGATCTAGACCTAACATATGCTAGATCATATAGGCCCTTGTCATACCTCTTGCCGTTTACCCACCCCTAGATAACTGCATTAACTATAGCATATCCATCTTTGTAGTCATTGTATAGAATGATTAGAGACATTACCAATTGTGATTTAGATTTACTGCAAATAGAAGTTTGTAAATATCATTGAACTTTTAACAGTAAGCAATCAACCTCTCTGACATTAATTATAAGGTTTGGTCACGTCATTTCAGCACCCAAATAAAAGAATTAAATGATACTATATAATTTTGTGTTATGTCCAAATAAGTGAACGAGATGTGTTAAATTAAGTAAGAAAAATTTACTTTTGGTCTCTTAATATTTTTTAGAGTCGACCAAGTTTATTTTTTCTTTCACCTTTAACTCATTCAACGAAGACTTCACAACAAAGGTACCGCACAGTCGAAGTTGCAGCTGTGGTCACGCTGTGAATCTTTATCTTACAGCAAAATGTGGAAAAATGCAACCGATACGTGACCAAAATTGTATCAAAAACCTTTATATTATGATCGCAATTGCGGTTGCAGACCTCAATTTAAAGCCATGACCAAAAAATTGCCTTGGATCCGCTGTAGTTGTGGCTGCATAGCCGTTGCATCAAAGATATTGTTTTTAACTTTGATCCAACGGTCGTACAGCTGTTGCACGGTGTGTGGGGTTCCGGTAAGAGATCCAAACACAAACAATGATCTAGGTAAAAGCATACCTCACTTCCAAATTTTGTAATATGATTTTGCATATGAAATTATTATGTCCTTGATGAGCAATGACAATGGTAAACACAGCTTTAGGCATATCAAAAAAATATATACAGCTTAATGAAAATCAGATACAAAAGCAATTCTAAAACATATTCTTATAATCAATAATAATACACACATACATGTCTACCAAATATTAATAATTTTTTCTTGCAAATCTGATTCACTTCTTCTGTTGAATGGTTTCTCTTTAATAGTATCCAAGATAGGTTTCCAAGATTGCATTCTACAAGGGCTTCTTCCACCACTCATACCAATTTTCTCTTGTGCACCAACTCTACAAGGACTCCTTGAAGGAGAACTCCAAGGAATTGTTTGGCTTGGTAAAGGAATAGCAGTTGGAGACTTATTGTAATCACATGGCTTCTTGGTTTTGGATTTTGCAGTGAGTCTCTTAGCTAAGCAAGCCAAATCAACAGGAGAAAAACCATCTTCAAGTATTGAGTATGGTAGCATGAAATATAGTTGACCAGGTTGGAGTTGACTATCTCCTTTCAATGGATTGTAGGATGAGGAAAGAAGCTGAATTGAGGTACAAACAAAGTAGTTTGGTGGATTTCCAATAACCTGGCTTGCTGAAATTGGTTGATCGAAATCTTCTACAAAACCATTGAGGTGAATCACTCTGATATTATTTTTCAATATAGAGGATGTGTTGCAAGAATAACAAGCACCCATATCTTTCTCACTCTGCTTCTCAATTTGTGTAGATGCTAAATGAAACAAAATGAAAGAGATACAGTGAATAATAGAGATGTGTAGGTGGGTATTATATGCATGTGAGTATGTGTTAATTTTTGTGCACATTGGACAAGTGGGGTTTGACAATTGATAATATTTAATACTAGTCAAATTGACAAGTGGGGTTTTAAAAGTCCTTTTTTGGAAATGAAATCAGTTGACTGATGATAATTAAAATTATTTTTTCAGTAATGTGTTACCGATTTTATGAATGACTAATCTTCACTTTAAAATTTGTCTGACCATATTTAGTAGAGTCTCTCCTTTCAATCAAGTTTTTTCATCCACAAAATTTGAATCCAAAACTTGTATAAAGTATCTGAGTTCAGATCCGCTCGGACCAATATAATATTCACAAATGATAATTAATTTGATAGTCAAATGGATAATTATCTAATTTTAAAGTCTTGAGGAAATGAAATGATAATGAGTATGGATGAAGAACTTGCAAATGGATCTGCTTTAAAAATACAATGTCACTAGTAAGTAATAATGCAGTTCAAATACTGAAACATCAAACAGCTATCACCTAAGCGTGTGAAATATGCTAACACATGCACCCAACGGCCCTTCTAATTAATCCCTTTTGGCGTGTATGCTAATAATAAGAGGAGTGATATCTGTATAATTAAAATTAGACAACTTTGATGACAATCAATTTTCTCCTTTTGTGATTGGACCAAAATAATGAAGAGGGAAAGAAAAAGAGAGAATAAAAAACAAATGTGTATATGAGAGAGAATTGTTTAAATAGTTGTCAAAAAGTATTTCGGTATTAGCTATCCCACTTGCCTTTTGAAAGAACTGGCAACTGTTAATTCAATGTATCTTTCTTTTAGTAGTAAGACTTTTTCTAAAACAAGTTTGATTGGATGAGATGATACACTTTTCAGCCAACATGTCTCTGAATTAAATGAAGATATGTAGCCACCATTATAAAAACAAGTTTGATTGGATGATGAGAACACTTTTTTCTTTGGATTGGATGGATGGATGACCTTGTGGGCCCGTTCGGTGAGATGGACATATACCTATACAGTGTGGAGCCTTGACGGTGAAGAATACGACACAAATATAGAAAAATTCTAATTCGAAGGTAGAACAAAGGCAATTTCTATCGTACTCCAAACAAAATTGAGTGTTTTGGTACTCTCAAATGTTTAACCAATAGAAGAGCGCCATTTCAATTAAATGATCCATGTCAGCATTATTAAAGATTGATTTAAAGGAAAGAGTTTTGGTACACTTCTCTATTCAATTTGACCCCCAAAAATTATACAAATTATTATTTCAATAAATAAATTAATTATTTTTTTAATCAAAACAAAATCAAATCATTAACTGCTTTCACAATTTTCTCTCCAACATTCATCATCTGAAACGTAACCTTTTCTTTTTCTTTCTGGGAACACAAAACTTCATGTACCAATTTTGTCTCAAACATCTATGAACAAAGCTTCCTTAAATAATTTTCTTTCTCGCGCAGGTATTATATTAGTTCCTTCTTTCTTTCTCACCATTAAAATGCCACGGTTGCTGTATTAGCATTACCACTATTATCATTATTTATTTCACTTATTCAAAGAGTATATTGATCTTTACCCCCT